>BNJV01000383.1_pt1 | contig 217656 bp, 252 predicted proteins | sample 8540591 | NCBI WGS metagenome assembly BNJV01 (sample SAMD00202457, study PRJDB9452) | human saliva metagenome | host: Homo sapiens
AGTAGAAGTTGCTAAATATTATTCTAATTAATTTTTAGAATAATAAATTAACATTTTTTTACTGAAATCATTTATGCGGTAGCAAATATTAGTAATTAAAAGTTACATTTAACTTTTAAGGCGATTCAAAAGGGTCGCCTTTTTATTTTTGCAAGTTTTTTTCGATATAGTGTATAATGTTAAAAAAACAAAAATATAAAAACAAAAAAAATATGAAACAGGAGAGTGAAATCAAAAATGTCAGGAAATGGAAAAGGAAGAAGTGATAATTTAACAAAAAGGTGCAGCAAGAGCGCCACATAGATCATTATTAAAAAGGGTTAGGTTTCATAGGAGATGAAATGGAAAAACCAATAATTGGGATTGCAAACTCATTTAATGAAATAATACCAGGGCATGTTCATTTGAAAAACTTGGTTCAATCTGTAAAAGATGGAATTAGAATGGCTGGAGGAGTTCCAATGGAATTTAATACAATTGGAATTTGTGATGGACTTGCGATGAATCATATTGGGATGAAATATTCGTTGGTTACAAGAAATATAATTGCAGATTCGATTGAAGCTGTTGCTATGGCTACTCCATTTGATGCGATTGTGTTTATGCCAAGCTGTGATAAAGCAGTGCCTGGAATGTTGATTGCTGCGGCAAGATTGAATATACCTTCAATATTTGTAAGTGGAGGAGCAATGCTTGCAGGAGTTTATAAAGGTAAAAAAATTGGATTAAGTAATGTATTTGAAGCAGTTGGAGCTTATAACACTGGGCAAATTACTAGAAAAGAATTAAATTCTGTAGAAGAAATGGCTTGTCCGACTTGTGGATCATGTGCAGGAATGTATACTGCAAATACTATGAACTGCTTGACAGAAGCACTTGGAATGGGACTTCCTGAAATGGAACTGTTCCAGCTGTATTTTCAGAAAGAGCAAGACTTGCTAAAAAAAGCAGGGAATGCAAATTATGGAAGTTTTTAAAAAGCAGATTTAAGACCAAGTGATATTTTAACAAGAGAAGCATTTGAAAATGCGGTTGCAGTAGATATGGCACTTGGAGGATCTTCTAATACAGCGTTACATTTACCTGCGATTGCTCATGAAGCTGGAATTGACTTGACTTTAAGTGACTTTAATGAAATTGCACAAAAAACTCGTCAAATTTGTAAATTGTCACCATCTGGAGAATATTTCATTGAAGACTTGTATAGAGCGGGTGGAGTTACTGGAGTTATGAAGAGATTGCTTGAAAATGAAAGATTGCATGGAGATGCGAAAACTGTAGCATTGCAAAACACAAGGAGAATTGGCAAAAGATGCATTCATTAATGATGACGATGTAATCAAACCTTGGGATAAACCAGCTTACAAAAACTGGAGGAATTGCTGTATTGAAAGGTAACTTGGCACCAAATGGATGTGTTGTTAAAGAAGGTGCGGTAGATCCAGAAATGTTGCAACATACAGGACCTGCGAAAGTATTTAATAGTGAAGAAGAAGCCGTTAAAGCGATTGTTGGTGGAGAAATTGTAGCAGGAGATGTTGTAATTATTAGATATGAAGGACCAAAAGGTGGACCAGGAATGAGAGAAATGTTATCGCCAACAGCTATGATTGCAGGAATGGGTCTTGATAAAGATGTTGCGTTAATTACAGATGGAAGATTCTCTGGAGCTACGAGAGGTGCTTCGATTGGACACGTTTCGCCAGAAGCTGCTTCAGGTGGAAATATTGCGATTGTTCAAAATGGAGATATTGTGGAAATTGATATTCCAAACAGATCAATTAATATTAAAATCTCTGATGAAGAAATTGAAGCTAGAAAAGCTAAATTGGAACCATTTAAACTTCAAGTAAAAGGATACTTGAAAAAATATGCTATGCATGTGTCTTCTGCAGATAGAGGAGCAATTGAAATTTTAGAAGATTAGTAGCAAGATTGAATTATAGTGTGTATTAAAAAAATATGGCAAGGGAGTTTAGAATAAAACTCCTTGTTAAAAAAATATTAGTTTTAAAAAAATTTTTTTAAGAAGGTGACGAAATTGCATAAACTATATGATTTTATAGAAGCAAGAGAAAGATTAAATACTGTGATTACTAAAACTAAATTGATTCACAGTAGCATTTTTTCCAATGAAACTGGAAATGAAGTTTATATTAAACCAGAAAATTTGCAAAAGAACAGGTGCATTTAAAAATAAGAGGTGCTTATAATAAAAATTGCGAAAATTGACGGAAGAAGAGAAAAAAAGAGGAGTAATTGCAGCATCGGCTGGAAATCATGCACAAGGTGTGGCACTAGCTGCTCAAAAATTGGGAATTAAGGCTGTAATTGTTATGCCTAAGCATACTCCACTTATTAAGGTTGAAGCGACTAGAAGATATGGTGCGGAAGTTATTTTAACTGGAGAAGTTTATGACGAGGCTTATGAGTATGCAAAAAAATTGCAGGAAAAAGAAGGGTACACTTTTGTACATCCGTTTAATGATGAAGATGTAATTGAAGGGACAAGGGACTATTGCTTTTAGAAGTTTTTGGAGGAATTGCCTGATGCGGATATTATTTTGGTGCCAATTGGTGGTGGAGGACTTATTTCAGGAATTGCTTCGGCTGCGAAATTAAAAAATCCATTGATAAAAATAATTGGTGTTGAGCCAGAAGGTGCAGCGAGTGCATTAGAGGCTAGAAAAAGTCATCATGTGGTTGAACTTGATGAAGCAAATACAATTGCAGATGGAACAGCTGTTAAAAAAATTGGTGACATTACATTTGACTATATTGAAAAATATGTAGATGACATAGTTACTGTATCTGATTATGAGTTAATGGCGGCATTTTTGGTCTTGGTTGAAAAACACAAAATTGTTGCGGAAAATTCGGGAATTTTGGCTGTGGCAGGATTGAAAAAATTGAATGTTACAGGGAAAAAGATAATTTCAATAATAAGTGGTGGTAATATAGATGTATTAACTATTTCATCTATGATTAATAAAGGATTGGTAGCTAGAGGAAGAATTTTTACATTTGCGGTTGATTTGCCTGACAAACCAGGACAATTGGTGGCTGTATCGCAAATTCTTTCGGAACAAAATGCGAATGTAATTAGACTTGAACATAATCAGTTTAAAAATTTAGACAGATTCCATGAAGTTGAATTGCAAGTTACAGTTGAAACAAATGGAGAAGAACATATTAATAAAATAACTCAAGAATTTGAGAAAAAAGGATATATAATTAGAAGATTGAATGCACAAGCAATGATTGATGATTAGAAAATAAAAAATTAAGAAAAGGTGGTTGAAACAATGAGTGAAACTAAGATGATAAACGGTGGTAGAATTTTACTAGAATCGCTACACAGATTAGGAATAACAGATATTTTTGGATATCCGGGAGGAGCGGTAATTCCAATATTTGATGAAATTTATAGTTATGAAAAAATAAATTACTATTTTGCAAGACATGAGCAAGGATTGTCACATGCGGCAGATGGTTATGCGAGAGTTTCTGGAAAAGTGGGAGTTTGTCTTGCGACTTCAGGGCCTGGTGCGACAAACATGGTTACAGGAATAATGACAGCACATATGGATTCTGTACCAATGATTGCGATAACTGGACAAGTTAGATCAAATTTATTGGGAAGAGATGCTTTCCAAGAAACTGATACAGTTGGAATTACAATGCCAATTACAAAATGTAATTATTTGATTCAAAACATAAAAGAAATACCTAGAGTTGTAAAAGAGGCTTACTATATTGCAACAACAGGTAGACCAGGACCAGTTCTTATTGATATTCCAAACGATATTCAAGTTCATCAAATTCCATATGAAGAATTTGAGAGATTATTTGATGAAAAAATTGAATTGGAAGGATATTCGCCAACTTATGAAGGACATCAAGGTCAAATTAAAAGAGCAATTAAATTGATAAAAGAAGCGAAAAAACCGTTGATAATTGCAGGAGCGGGAGTTTTGAAATCGAAAGCATCGAAAGAATTGTTTGACTATGCTGAAAAGACACAAACACCTGTGGCTACGACATTACTTGGATTGGGAGCATTTCCTGAATCGCACGAATTATCTCTTGGAATGTTAGGAATGCACGGAACTGTACCAGCGAATTATGCGACAGATGAGGCAGATTTAGTAATTGCGGCTGGAATCAGATTTGATGACAGAATTGCTGGAAATCCTAATAAATTTATTGAAAATGCAAAAGTTATTCACATTGACATTGATCCAGCTGAAATTGATAAGAATAAAAGGGCTGATGTGCCAATTGTTGGGGATTTAAAACATGTATTAACTGATATTAATGCTGAAATTGAACCACAAACTCATGAAGAATGGGTTAAAAAAGTTGTTGAATGGAAAAAAGAATATCCATTAGGACATAGAGAAGTTGGAGAAGATAAATTGCTTCCACAAGAAGTTCTAAAAAGCGATTGACGATATTTTTGCAAGGGGATACAATTGTTGTAACTGATGTTGGTCAACACCAAATGTGGGCTGCTCAATATTTCACTTACAAAAAAATCCTGATTCAATCGTAACTTCAGGAGGAGCTGGAACAATGGGATTTGGACTTCCTGCGGCAATTGGAGCACAAATTGGAGCACCTGATAAAAAAGTTGTGTTAATCGTTGGAGATGGTGGTTTCCAAATGACATTGCAAGAATTAATGATGATTAAACAATATAATTTGCCAATAAAAGTTGTTATCTTGAACAATTCTTACTTAGGAATGGTTAGACAATGGCAAGAATTGTTTAAAGACAGAAGATACTCATTCGTTGATTTGGAAATAAATCCAGATTTCATCAAAATTGCAGAAGCGTATGGAATTAAAAATGCAAAACTTACAAACAAAGAAGATTTGAGAACAAAATTGAAAGATTTAATATTATCTGATGAAGGTGTGTTAATCGAATGTGTTGTTGAAAAAGAAGAAAATGTATTCCCGATGATTCCAGCAGGAAAAACTGTAAGTCAAATGATCGGAAAGAAAGGTGTGTTAGAAAATGAATAGAGAGCATGAAATTTTAATAATTGCAAAAAATACTGATGGAATTGTGTCGAGAATAATGTCTTTATTCAATAGAAGAGGATATTCTGTTTTAAAAATGACAGCAGGAGTTACAAATAAACCTGGTTATGCGAGATTGACAATGACAGTAGAAGGAGACGATAAAACATTAAATCAAATTCAAAAACAAGTTTATAAAATTGTAGATGTTGTAAAAGTAAAAGTTTTCCCAGTTGAAAATGTTATTAGAAGAGAATTGATGTTAATAAAAGTGAAATCTGATCCAGAAACTAGAGCACAAATCGTTCAAGTTGCAGATATTTACAGAGGAAAAGTTTTAGATGTGTCACCAACTTCATTAGTTATTGAACTTACAGGAAATGTGAAAAAAATTGCGTGGATTTGTGGAAATTATGCACAATTATGGAGTTTTGGAAATTGCAAAAAAACTGGGGTTGTAGCGATGAGTCGTGGAGAAAAAAATTATAAAAAGATACAGTACTTAAATAGACTAAAATATTGAAGAAAAGGAAAGAGATTATGAATAATTTTATAGAATTAAAAAAATTAAAGAATCTATTAGAAGGCAATGGAAAAGAGAGTGATATAGATTCAAATAAATTATTAGAAGAATTGAAAAAGATACTAGGAGAAAATAATCCATATGGTGAAAGTTTAAAGGCTCCAAAAAGATGTATGTGAATGCTGTGGTAAATAAAATGAAAGGATATTTCACAGTACAAAAAAATCAAAAAAAGAAAAAAATTTGATATAGAATGTTCTTTAAATTGCAAATATGCGAAAAAAATGAAGTTCCAGAAAAACAACAAGAACTTTATCTTGAAATGGAAAATGTCAACAACGTTATTAAAACTTTACATCATACAGAAGATGTAGTAAAAGAAAAAAATATTTTTAATAAATTATTATCTTTAACACAAGCTGGTTTAGTTGGCAATACAGCACAACCATCACTTGCCTTAAGATCATTAGAAGTACTTAAAGAAGAAATAATTTTTAACGAAGGTAAGAGAATAAAAAAAATAGTTATAAAAAAAGATTAGGAAGTATTGCAGGAGTAATTTTTTTCTCATTCTAATTCTTATTTATTTAATATTTCAAAAAAATATGAATTTACTCAATCATTTTTTTAATGTATCTTAGAGTTTTTTTATGGGTTCACTTGTTGGAACATGGATTTCATTTGGCGTTAGAAAATTTAACATAATTTTTTTGAACATTTAAGTATAATAGAAGAAGATATGATGGAGCCTTTTTATTAGATTAATCTACATAGGAATTTGTTCAATAATTTTTATTATTATTTTTTTAAATACGGGATTTTTTTAAGTATTAATATCGGGAATTTATCAACTTCAGAGATAAAAAGTAAATAATGAAATGCAATGTACTATAGGAATATTATGTGGATTAATTGAAAGTAAAATAGGCATAAATATATATAATAAAGCTATTACTATATTTAAATAATAAAAAAACATGTAGAAGGGAAATTATTAAAATGAGTGTAAGTCAGCATTGGGAAAAAGGAAAAAGTATGAGAAAAAAATGCACGGTTTGTTTCTGATTATGGGAAGGAACTGATTGAATGGCTGAATCCGAAAAAGGATGAATATATTTTGGATTTAGGCTGTGGAGATGGTGTATTGACTAAGGAAATTTCAAAATATGGGTGCAAAGTTTTGGGACTGGATGGAAGTCAGAAATTTGTTGAAGCGACTAGAAAATTGGGAGTTGATGCGATACAAGGCGATGCACAGAACATGAATTTTGAAAATGAATTTGATGCAATTTTTTTCCAATGCGGCACTTCATTGGATGACAAATCCTGATAAAGTTTTGGAAGGAGTGGCAAAGGCACTCAAAAAAGGTGGACGATTTGTGGTCGAAATGGGTTGCAAAGGAAATGTGGAAAAAATAGAAAATGCAATGTTTGAAGTTGCAAGAAGACATAGTTTTAAAGCTGTAAAATGCTGGTTTTTTCCGACAGAAAAAGAAGAAACAGAATTACTTAATAAATATGGCTTAAAAAGTGAAAAAGAATGATAAGTTTTTTTCTCGTCCAACTTTACTTCCAACAGGGATAAAAAGGATGGCTACAAACCTTTTTCTGCACCTGCTTTTTGTGAATATTCCGAAAAGAAATGCACGAAAAAAATTGATCGATGAAATAGCTGAAAAAGTGGAAAAAGAGCTTGAAAAAAATGAAAATGGACAGATTATAGCTGATTATGTAAGATTGAGATTTGAAGCTGTGAAGGAATAGTAAATTTTTTTGTTTTTTTAAAGTGAAATTTTTTTAGAGTGAATATTTTTGAAAGAAATTTTTTTGAATTTGATAAATTGAGATATAGAAAAATAAAAAGAGTGAAACAAGAAAAATTAATTTACAAGGAGAATAAGACAATGAAAAAAAGCATATTAAAAATATTCGATACAACACTAAGAGATGGAGAACAAACACCAAGAGTTAATCTTAATGCTGAAGAAAAATTGAGAATTGCAAAACAATTGGAAAGTTTGGGAGTGGATATAATTGAAGCTGGGTTTGCTGTGGCATCGCCTGGAGATTTTGAAGCTGTAAAAATGATTGCTGAAAATGTAAAAAATTCAACAGTTTGTAGTTTGTCAAGAGCTGTGAAAAAAGATATTGAAGCAGCAGGGGAGGCTCTAAAAGGTGCGGCAAAACCAAGAATTCATACATTTATTGCAACTTCGCCTATTCACAGAGAGTTTAAGCTGAAAATGACAAAAGAGCAAATTCTTGAAAGAGTAAAAGAAATGGTGGAACTTGCAAAATCATTTGTTGATGATGTTGAATTTTCTTCAGAAGATGCGACCAGAACAGAAAAAGAATTTTTGGTAGAGGTGTATGAAACAGCTATAAAAGCTGGAGCAACTACATTGAATGTACCTGATACTGTAGGTTACAGAACTCCAAATGAAATGTTTGAACTTATAACTTATTTGAGAAAAAATGTAAAAGGAATTGAAAATGTTGATATTTCTGTGCATTGTCACGATGATTTGGGACTTTCTGTAGCAAATTCAGTTGCGGCAATTCAAGCTGGAGCAACTCAAATTGAATGTACAATTAACGGACTTGGAGAAAGAGCTGGAAATACTTCACTTGAAGAAATTGCAATGATTTTGAAAACAAGAAAAGATTTATTTGAAGAATATTACACAAACATTGACTCAAAACAAATTTATCCAACAAGTAAATTAGTAAGCCTTTTGACAGGAGTTACAACACAGCCAAATAAAGCAATTGTTGGAGCAAATGCATTTGCACACGAATCAGGAATCCATCAACACGGAGTTTTAGCAAATCCTGAAACTTATGAAATTATGAGTCCTGAATCTGTAGGAAGAAATCCAGATAGCTTGGTACTTGGAAAACATTCAGGAAAACACGCTTTTATACAAAAAGTTGGAATCTTTAGGATTTGACCATGTTGGAAGTGACAGAGTAGAAGAATTATTCGCACAATTTAAAAAATTAGCAGACAAGAAAAAATATGTTTTAGATGAAGATATTATCGCATTAGTCGCTGGAGATGCAGCAAAAATCGAAGGAAGAATCAAATTAACTCACTTTGAAATTTCAAGACAGGAAGGTAAAAAACCAAAAGCTACAGTTACAATCGACTTAGATGGAGAAAAATTGGTTAAAGAAGCACTTGGAGATGGACCAGTTGATGCGGCTTACAATGCAGTAAACTTAGCAGTGAATGACACTTTTGTCTTAGAAGAATATAAATTGGAAGCAATTACAGGAGATACAGATGCACAAGCACAAGTTGTTGTTATAATTGAAAAAAATGGAAACAGATTTATCGGTAGAGGACAAAGTACAGATGTGGTTGAGGCTAGTATTAAGGCTTATATTAATGGTATAAATAGACTTTATAATAAATAGTTTTTCTTTTGAAGAGGTGAAAAAAATTATGCCTAAATTGGTTATAAATGATAAATCAGGTAAAAAAATACTTCAATGAATTTTTTTCTGGATGATAAAGTTATAAAATTTAAAGAAAAATAAAAAAAGAAATTGAAAATGTAGATTATGGAGAACATACAATTAAAGTACGAACTTTGTATTTTTAAAAAGTTCTGAACAAAAAAATAAATATTGAAAAAAAGAAGTTACAGAAATTGAAATAAAACAAAATTATAGGGTATATTTACTTTTTTTGTATGTTTAGTTATAATTTCATTACTTGGAGTTTTTCTTGAAAATAAAAACTAAAAAAATAGAAGCTAGTAAAGGTTTTTTTATATGATTTTTATTTGTTATAGTGATGAATCTATATTTTGTTTTTTTGGAAACTTTAGTTTTGAAAGTAAAAGAGTAAATAAAAAAATATTGATTTATATAAGGTAATTTTAAGCAAAAAAACTCGCAATTTTCAGACAATGAATACTCAATTGACCAATTTTTTTCAGACAAATGACTCTTGATACAGGAATGAAATCTGACAGAGGGTTTGATTTTTGATAAAGAAGTTGTTGCGAAGGCTCTTGCTGCCACTATTGATGAAGTATACAAGAGAATAAGTAAAAAAATCTATACTTATTAGCCATTCTCAAGGAGGTTCTCCAGATTGGCTAAAGCACCTATTTATACAAAAAAATATAAAAAGCAATAGTTGCAATTGAACCTGGTGGACCTGCAGCAGAAAAATAGTATAGAATACAAAAAAATTATTGGCACAAAAAAATACCTATAGCATTTTTATTTTTGGTGATTACATTGAAAATGGAGATCCTAAAATTTTATCAACTCCAATTTGGCAGGAAAGATTGGAAAAATGTAAAAAAATTTTGTAAAAAAATTACAATGATGAAGGCGGAAATTCAGTTTTATTTGAACTTCCAAAAGAAGGTATTTTTTTGGAAATGATCATTTTATATTTCAAAATTTAAATAATGATATTGTGGCTGATCATGTAGAAAAAAATGGATTAAAGGATTATAAAAAAATCGAATAAATAGACTTTATAATAAAGGGAGGGATTTTGATGGAAATATCAAATAATTACATTAATGAAATAAAGAAAATACTTAAAAAAATGCTAGACAAAAAGCATATACCGCTGTAAATTCGGCGATGGTGGAAGCATATTGGGAAATTGGAAGAAGAATTGTAGAAGAAGAACAGAACGGGAAAGAAAGAGCTGAATACGGGAAAGAAATTATCAAAAATTTATCAAAAAGAATTGACAGAAGAATTTGGAAAAGGTTTTGGTGAAAGAAATATTCGGAATATTAGACAGTTTTTATGTACTATTTTCAGATTATGAAAAAAATGGAAATCACTGATTTCCAAATTAACTTGGACACACATTCAAAAAAAGTTTTAAGAATTTCTGATGAGAAAGCTAGAATATTTTTATTTAACAGAAGCAGCAGAAAATATGTGGTCTGTAAGAACTTTGGATAGGAATATATCTACACTTTACTATGATCGTATTGTTGCAAGTATTGATAAAAAAAGACAGTTGAAGATGAAATGAAAGATAAGACAAAAAAACTACAAGCAGAAGAATTTATAAAAAATCCAGTAGTTTTGGAGTTTCTAGATTTACCAACAAATATGTCTTATACAGAAAATGAATTAGAGAAAGCACTAACAGATGATATTCAAAAAGTTTATGATGGAACTTGGAAAAAGGTTTTTGCATTTGTGGAAAGGCAACAGCATATTCGTACAGAAAAATTCAGATTTTTTTATATTGATTTGGTATTTTATAACTATATTTTTGAAATGTTTTGTTATAGTAGAGTTAAAAACTGAAAAATTAACACATCAGGATATTGGACAACTTGATATGTATGTAAGAATGTATGATGACTTAAAAAAACAAGAAAAATGATAATCCAACAATAGGACTTCTTCTTTGTACGGAAACAGACAGAACTATTATAAAGTATTCGGTTTTGAATGATAATAAAAAAATCTTTTGCAAGTAAATATATAAATTATCTGCCTAGCGAAGAGGAATTAATAAATGAAATAGAAAGGCAGAAGACATTGTTTGAAAGTAAAAAAAGAATAATGAAGTGGAATATTAATTAGAAAATTGATTACGGAGAGAAGGAAATTTAAAAATGAAAACAGTAATTTTTCTCACACCCATGGAATGGAAGTTTCAATAAAGCAATTTTAGATAAAGTAGTGGAAAAGTTGGAAGAAATAAAAAGAAAAATATACGATTATAGATTTGAATAAAGATGGATTCAATCCTGTGATGACTGAAAAAGATTTGGAGTTGTATTCGCAAGGAAAAAGTGCTGATCCTTTAGTTCTGAAATATCAGGAAATTTTGAAAAATACAGATGAATTAATATTGATTTTTCCGATTTGGTGGATGTCGTTACCTGCGATATTAAAAGGATTTTTGGATAAAGTTATGTTGAGAGGATTTGCTTATGAAAGTGGGAAATATGGAATAAAAAGGACTTTTACCAATAAAATCGGCTAAAATGATTACAACGGCTGAAGCACCAAAGTTTTTATTAAATATAATGGGATTTGGAATGACGATGAGAAAAGCGAATCTCGGTGGAGTTGGAATAAAAAACACAAAATGGATTCATTATAGTTTAAGAGCAAAAGGAAAAGCTGAAGACAGGAAGAAATTTCTTGAAAAAGTTGGTAAATTTGTGAGTGAATAGAAATTGGATTGGCATTTATTTTATTTAGAAGGAGAAAAAATGAAGGCAAAAAGTTGGATTATTAAATTTCTATTGATTTTTTTGCGGGATTAATTGTGATATTTTTTTAATTTATGCTCATTATGAGTACAGGCATATTAAAAATTAGGACAATTGAGGTAAAGTCAAAAGATATTCCAAAAGAATTTGATGGGAAAAGAGTGCTATTTGTAGCAGATTTTCAGTATGATACGATGACACGGTTTAATAGAAAACAGCAGAAAAAGGCAATTGAACTGATTAATGCACAAAAAAAGGATATGATTCTTTTAGGTGGAGATTATGCGACTTGGGAGAAAAATATTCCTAAGTTTTATGAAGATGCTAAAAATATTAAAATTCCTGAACTTGGAGTATATGCGATTTATGGAAATCATGAGTATCCAGGTGAAAAGGAAACTGCTGAAAATATGAAAAAACTTGGATTTAATTTGCTTACAGATGAAAATAGAAAAGTAACGATAAATAATGAGAAAATATACATCGCTGGAGTGACTGATTTGTGGCATGGAAAACCTAATGCGAAAAAAGCTCTTGAAGGTATGAAAAAAGAAGACTTTGTGTTGTTTTTAACTCATAATCCTGAATATTTTGAGCAAATGTCGGAAGCTGAAAAGGAAAAAACTGATATGATTTTAGCAGGGCATACTCACGCTGGACAGGTTACTTTTTTTGGAAAAATTATTGTATCAGCAGTGAAGGATAAGAAAAAATATGGCTACGGAATGAAAGAATACGGCGGACATAAAATTTATATTACTTCTGGAGTTGGTGGTGCTTTTCTTGAGATGTTTATTCGATTTTTTGCACAACCTGAGATTGTGATTTTTGAGTTGAAGAGAATTAATTAAAATTTGGAAGTGGTGCGATATGGAAGATAAAGAATTAAAGAAGTTAGCGAAAGATATTTTTGAAAAAATTAAAAAAAAGTATTATGAAATAGCAAAAGAAATGATTGTTGCAGATGCTTCGGTCAGTGCTTCGAAAGAAATAAAAATAACGGATAGTAAAATTGAAGGGATTCCGTATATTCCAAAAAGGAAGAAAAAAATTCCAACAAATTCAGAAGGGAAACAGTTTATGTTTCTTGCACAGATAAATTGTGTTGATTTAAAGGGTCTAGAAGATTTTTCCAAAAGAAGGGATTTTTGCAATTTTGGGTTTTAGGAGATGACTTGATGGGATTGGATTTTGATAACAGTACAAATCGGAATGGTTTTTGATGTAATTTATTATGAGAAAAATTGAAGATTGCTATTCGGAAGATGAATTTAAGAAGATGTATAATCCTTACAGATATGACCCAGCATGGGACTTTTTGATATCACATCATCCTTGCAAAATGGAATTTTTCTTTAGGAAAGCAAAAAGAGAATTTAGATTATGACTTTTTTTAGATATTTTATTTGAAAAAGTATGGGAAGAAGAAAATTTTAAATTTGATAAAAAGATAAATTATCTGAAGAAGTGGAAGAAATTTATGGATATGAATTTTATGAAGAAAAATATTGGCACAAAATGTAATGGATTTCCATTTTTTTACACAATCTGAACCAAGAAAAAGGCGATGAAATGAATGAATACGATACTTTGTTATTTCAAATTAATAGTGGAAAAGAAATAATGATTGGAGATTGTGGAGTGATGAATTTCTTTTATTAATCGTGAAAAAGTTGAAAAATAAAGATTTTTTTCAGATGTTTTTTTATAATTGGGATTGTTATTGATTGTTTTACGAAAGGTCTGAAAGTCAATGAAGTTTAAATTTTTTTAAATTGTATATTTTTTTGATATGTTTTTATATTTGGCGGTGTACTGTATTCGGATGAAAAAAAGACAAGTTGAAGAAAAAGAAGTTGAAATTATTGATGGAAAGTCCTATGTAAAAAGGAGAAAATAAGCCGTTTTCAGGGAATATAATAGTTCGATATGATAGTGGAGAAATTTCAAGTGTATATGCTCTTAAGGAAGGGTTGAGGCAGGAATAACAAATTATTATTATAAAAAAATGGAAAAATTAAAAAGCCGAACTTATTTATGTTAATGATAAACTAAACGGAAATATGAAAGAGTTTTTATGAAAACGGAAATATTCAATCAGAAACAGAATATAAAGATGATGTTTTTATACGGAAAAAAAGAATAGAACGGTATGAAAATGGGAACTTGAAAAACAACATCTGAATGGAATCGATTTTTTGGATGGAGAAAAAAATAGAATATCATAAAAAAATGGTAAAATTAAGAAAAAAAGAAATTTATAAAAAAATGGGGAGGTGCAGAAAGATGGGTTAAGTAAATTTTTGGAATATCTTGGTAATATTAGCATTTGGAATACCATTTTTTTGCTTTTTACCGTTTTCTTTCTTCAAAAATATATAAACAGTTTCCAAAGGTAAAAATTACTAGATGAATATCAGAAAGAAAAAAATGTTAGAAATTTTTGGTAAAATATAATTTACAAATACCATCTTTACATTCAAGTTATTCTATTAATGGAACTGGAACAACTTATGTAAAAAAATTAGAAATTTTTAAAATTAGAGAAGAAAAAAATTTTCAATTTCAGCAAAAAGTGTATTCAGTATTTTTTGGATGCCAATGCCGTATATTATTGGATATATAGTTTGCCATGATAAAGATAAAATAATTTCTTCTTTTTTTCAAAAAGAAAGCTTTCAGAAAAATAAAAAGATGAAATGCAGGAAAAAAATTTTTGTGAGGAAAATAAAGATTATACCTGATAGAAAGTTGGGAAAATGGATATAAAAACTATAAATTTTTGAGTATTTTTTTAGATTTATCAATAAGAATAACATATCACTCAAATGCGATTGAAGGAAATACATTGACACTAAATGAAACTGCTACGATTATTTTAGATAGTACGCTACCTGGAGGTAAGAGTATTCGTGAGGTTTTTTTGAAGTTTTTGAATCATAAAAAGGCAATTGACTATATGTTGACTGAACTTGCAAATGACCAAAAATTGGATATTTATGTGATTAAAAATATAAATAAGGAAATTTTAGACAGGTTGAATAATAATGCTGGAAATTTTAAAAATAGCAGTAATGCAATAATTGGTGCAGATTTTGAAACTTCTACACCAAGTCAAGCACCTGTCCTTACAAAAAATTGGATTGAAAACTTGAATTATCGGTTGAAATTGTGTAAAAATGATGATGAAAAGTTGTCAGAAATATTAAATTCTCATATAGAATTTGAGAGAATTCATCCTTTTAGCGATGGAAATGGACGAACAGGAAGGCTGATTATGCTGTATTTGTGTTTTCAGGAAAATATAAGTCCGTTTGTGATTGAAAAAAATGATAGAGCATTGTATATGAACTATTTAAGGGAACAAAATGCAGATATTATTTTAGATAAAGTGAAGGAATTGCAAGAATTTGAAAAGAAACGAATGGAACAATTTTTAAATAGGTTAATAAATAAATAAAAAATTTGGAGAGAAAATCGGAGGAGAAAAAATGTCAGAAATTAAAAATGAAGCGAAAAAACCAAAAACTTTGTTTGATAAAGTTTGGGAAAAACATGTGATTACGGGAGAACCTGGAGAAGCACAACTTTTGTATATTGATTTGCACTTGATTCATGAAGTTACTTCGCCACAAGCGTTTTCAGGATTGAGAATTGCAGGGAGAAAGGTTAGAAGACCTGACTTGACATTTGGGACAATGGATCACAATACGCCAACAATTATGGCTGATAGAATGAATATTAAAGATAAAGTTTCAAAGGCACAGTTGGATGCGTTGTCGGCTAACTGTAAAGAATTTGGAATTGAATTGGTTGATATGTTTAATGAAAATAATGGAATTGTGCATATGGTTGGACCTGAACAAGGGTTGACACAGCCTGGAAAAACTGTAGTTTGTGGAGATAGCCATACTGCGACTCATGGAGCTTTTGGAGCTTTGGCATTTGGAATTGGAACAAGTGAAGTGGAACATGTTTTGGCAACACAGACAATTTGGCAAAAGAAACCAAAAACAATGGGAATTGAAATAACTGGTGAATTGCAAAAAGGTGTTTATGCGAAGGATATAATTTTACATATTATTAAAACTTACGGAATTGGTCTAGGAAATGGGTATGCATTTGAATTTTTTGGAGATACAATTAGAAATATGTCAATGGAAGGAAGAATGACTATTTGTAACATGGCAATTGAAGGAGGAGGGAAATCAGGAATTATCGCACCTGATGAAACTACTTTTGAATATGTAAAAGGAAGAAGATTTGCACCAAAAGGCGAAGAATTTGATAAAAAAGTGGCTGAATGGAAAGAATTGTACACAGATTCTGTAGATGCATTTGACAAATACATAAAAGTTGATGTTTCAAACCTTGAACCACAAGTAACTTGGGGAACAAACCCTGAAATGGGAATTGGAATAAGTGAAAGATTCCCTGAAATTAAAGATGTAAACTATGAAAGAGCATACAACTACATGGGACTTACACCAGGAGGATCACCTTACGATATTCCATTAAAACATGTATTTATCGGATCTTGCACAAACGGAAGATTAGCAGACTTAGAAATTGCAGCAAAAATTGTAAAAGGAAAAAAAGTTGCTCCAAACATTACAGCAGTAGTCGTTCCAGGATCACAACTTGTTAAAAAAGCAGCTGAAGAAAAACGGAATCGCACAAATATTCAAAGACGCAGGATTTGAGTGGAGAGAAGCAGGATGCTCAACTTGTTTAGGAATGAACCCAGACTTAATTCCAAGCGGAGAACACTGTGCGTCAACTTCAAACAGAAACTTTGAAGGAAGACAAGGAAAAGGAGCAAGAACTCACTTAGTAAGTCCAGCAATGGCAGCAGCAGCGGCAATTTATGGAAAATTTGTGGATGTTAGAGAATTGGATGAAGTGAAATAGAAAAAAATTTTTTTGAACTTTTAAAAATAAAAAAATGCAAGATAAGGAGAATAAAATATGAAACCATTTACAAAAATATGAAGGAACAATTGTTCCAATAATGAATAACAACATAGATACAGATCAATTAATTCCAAAACAATATTTGAAAAGTGTCGAAAAAACAGGATTTGGAAAACATGTTTTCGATGAGTGGAGATATAACGAAGACGGATCTGACAATATGGATTTTAATTTGAATAAGCCAGAATACAAAAATGGAACAATTTTGATTACTGGAGAAAATTTTGGTTGCGGATCGAGTAGAGAACACGCTGCTTGGGCATTGCAAGATTATGGAATTCATGTAATCGTGGCTGGAGGATATTCAGGAATTTTCTACATGAACTGGTTAAACAACGGACATTTGCCAATAACATTGCCAGAAGCAGATAGAATCGAATTATCAAAATTGTCTGGAGATGCGAAAGTTACAGTTGATTTGGAAAACAATAAATTGATTGCGAATGGAAAAGAATATGTTTTTGAGTTGGAAGAAAGCTGGAAACAGAGATTGCTTAAGGGATTGGATTCGATTGGGTTGACTTTGCAGCATGAAGATGAGATTAAAAAATATGAGGAAAGTCATAAGTAGTTAAAAAAGGAGTAAAAATGAAAAATTGGGAAGTCATAGATGGAGAGCATACTCGTAAAGTGATGTGGATAAATCATGAAATAGAAATGAAATTGTACTGTAATGGTGAAGATGACATTGATGAAGAGGAAATTGATGAAATAAAAAGTCGAAGAAATGGTTGAAAAAAAATTTTAGAAAAAGAAAGAATATTGGGATACAAAGTGTAAAGATTTATTTGCTGATGAATTTGTTGACTGGTTTAATGAAGAAAAATGGGTAAAAACCAGAATATGCTGAAATTTATTATGAAACAAAGAGTATTGATGAAGTGGAGAAAAAAATTACTTAAAAATAATTGAAAAAGAAGATACAGAAAAAAAATTATGAAGAATAATTTTTTTAACAAAAAGAAGCGTTTAAAAAAAGTTGCTTGATAATGAAGATATGGTAATTACACTTGATTACAGCGATGAGGAAGAAAGTTCTAATTTTACAATCAGTATGTATGAAAGAGTATTTTTTTGTAGATAAAGAATTTTGTGCTTGTTTTTAATTTTTGATGGAGAAATAGAAGAATTTTTTTATGAATTAAAGAATAAAATGTGTTTGGGAACTGTAAAATAATAGAAAAAAATTTGGAAAAAAAGAAAATGTAATTTTTTTGTAAAATTTGTTGAATTCAATATTTTGAGTTTTCAGGCACATTTTTTTGAAGAAACGAAAGTTTATGTAGTAAAAAAAGGAATTGGATAGAAGGAACGAGAAAAAGAAAAACTTTCTGAATAAAGCGAGGATTAGAATATGATAAAAAAAGAAGTTTTGATACCGAATATTGTTACTGCTGGAAATATATTTATGGGTTATTTAAGCATTTTAGAATCAATTAAGGGAAATTTTGTTACAAGTATTTGGTTTATAATTTTAGCAATGTTTTTTGATAGTATTGATGGTCAAGTTGCTAGAAAATTTAATGCTTTTAGTGAATTTGGAAAGGAATTTGATTCTTTTTGTGATGCATTTTCTTTTGGTTTGGCACCAGCATTGCTGATATATTTTCTTTTGGAAAAAGAAATGAATGGAAGCATATTCGTGTTTCTCATTTCATTCGTTTATGCTATTTGTGGAGTAATTAGATTAGCAAGATTCAATATTGATACAATTTCTTCTAGCGAAAAGTCTGATTTTGTTGGTATGCCAATACCAAATGCAGCAGGAATGATTTGTTCGTATATTTTAGTGTGTAATGCGATTGAAAAAAATTTAGGAATTGATTTTTTTAATCTAAAATTTTTCGTTGCAATCATTGTAATTGCATCAATTTTAATGGTAAGTACAATTCCATTTAAGGTACCAACAAAAAAATATTAAATTATCTTCCAAAAAGAACGAAAATGGCTCATTGCTCTAATTTTTAGTAATAATCTTAGCATTAAAATATTTTTCTTTTTTATTTTCAGTTTTGGATATGTAATTGTTACACTTATTAATTTTTTTATAAGAAATAATGGGAAATATTAAGTTTTACAATATTTAGGAATATGATTATATTGTATATCAAAAAGTATTACAAAGGATTTAGAGAATGTCATATTCAGCCTGATTGGCTCTTAATTTATAAAATTGAAAAAAATATCTTGGTTTTGATATTTTGAGAATAGAGACACATTAGGATTTGTTTTTAAATTGAGGAATTTTTATGAAAAAAAATTATTATTTTTTTGTATATTTACAATTGTGAGTATCTCTTTTTCAATGTTAGGAGGACCTTGTAGTACGACAGAGAAAAAAATGTGTTTTAAGAGGTTTTTAAAGTTGATGGAAAAAAATAATAAACGAGAATGAAATATCAGAACTCAAAGAAATTGTGAGTGTATTAAATGAATTTGAAGAAAGTGGAACTTTAGATTTTATAGGACACACTGATTCAACTGGAACAAAAAAATATAATCAAAAAAATTATCGTTGATAAGGGCTAGAAATGTTGCTAGATTATTTAGAGAATTTGGTTTAAAAGATACTATTTCAATTGGAGAAATAAGTGGTAAAGGAGAAGAAAAATCCAGTTGATTTAAATGAAACAGATCAAGGGAAATATAGTAACAGAAGAGTAGAGATTTTTATTTAATAATTTGAAATGGAAAAAAATTTTTGAATAAAAAAATAAAAAAAATATAACAAGAAGGAGAATTTGAATTTGAAAAAAATAAAATTTTAAAAAGAGATAAATGTTGAGGAAATAATGGAAAGTCTTAAAAAGGATTCTAAAAAAAGAACAGTTATTTAAAAAGTTTTTGTGGAATGGTAAAAAAATATTGAAGTAGATTTGAATTTTGAGGATTTTGAAAAAGAAATTGATGAAATTAGGGAAAAGTTGGAGAATTTGAAAATATTGGTTGAAAATTCTAAAGAATGGGATAAAAAGATAAAAAGATGCGGCAGGAGAATATATTCTTGAAGATGCTCAGTATTGGTGGGAGCCGTCGGCAGATTATGAAGATGAAGATATGCCTAGTTTAATTGAAGATTTAGCTGAAATAGTTGGAAAAGAAGAAGCTGAGAAAATGGTAAATGATGAAGAATTGTCACTAGAAGTATTTAAAAAAATTGATTTATGTAGATTCTATAACATTAAATGAAGATGGCAATTTCGATGTTTCGTTGTTTGATATAGATGAATTAATATTTAGCGGACATATAATGTTTGTATATGGAAATATAAATGGAGAATTTTCAGGTGGAGATTTTGCAGGATAAATTTTTAATAAAAAAATTGATTTTTTTATACTATTTAGTAATATAATTACATTGTATAACAAAAAGTATTACAAAGGAGTGGTAAAAATGGCTACAGTAACAGCGAGAGTTGATGAAAATGTGAAAAAGGAAGCGGAAACTTTATTTAAGAAAATGGGGCTTAATATGAGTACAGCGATGAATTTATTTTTGAAGAAGTGTATTTTGGAGCAAGGGATTCCGTTTGAGTTGAAAGTGCCGAATAGAGAAACTTTAAAGGCAATGCAGGAAACTGAAGATATTTTTGAGTGGTAAAATTGAAAGAAAAGGGTATAATAGTGCTGAAGAATTATTTGAGGATTTAGGGGTTTAAAAAAATGAAAAAAATTAGAGGTTAAGAGAAGAAATATGTACAAAAAAAATTTGTTTTTTTAGTATTGATTATTTATATAAGTTCATATATTTTTTTAATTATATATATACAAATAAAAATATTACATTTTTTTAGATTGGTACTATTTAATAACTATTTTATTTATATGTTTATGGAATTATGTAGTAGATAAAAAAATCTAAAAAGAATATGTTAATCCTATATGGGATTTCAACTTAATTCACAAAAATTTAAAAAAATATAAGTGAAAAAAATATAATAGAAACTATTTATTTCATATGTCTTTTTGAAAAAAACTTATATCATGATGAATTTTATGATGAGGATGGGAAATTGACTAAAAAAAGGTTAATGATGCTGCTGAGAAGGAAGTTGTTTATTGAAATAATAGAATAAAAAAATTAGAAAGGAAAATTTAAAAAGATGGCAGAAAAAAATCAAAAAGAACAGTTGAAAGTAGAAGAATATTTCAAGCAAAATGGGATAGAATATGATAAAAATTTTTATTTATGGTATTAAAAAGAGAAAGAAATTTGAATTCATTTTTTTGATGATGGGGCTTATTGGATTGATTATGAAAGCAGGGATGAAGCCGTGTTATATACTTTTTTTAAGGAGAATGAAATATTATTTTTTTCGAAGTTGGAATGCTTGGTGGAATTAAAGGACTTTTTAACAAGAATAGATGTTGAGGATATAGAAAAAAATTGATTTGAAAAAAAGGGAATTTTAAATTATAAATTGACGATAGCAGTAAGGGTAGGAGATAAAATAAAAAAAGAAGTAGTAAACTTTGCTCAAATCAATGGGAAAGCTTGGTGGATGCAGAACAGAAATAACTTGATTGAAAAATGGATACTTTGAAAAATTGGCTGAAAGAGTGGACAAAAAGAAGAATATTGGAACAATAAATAAAAAAAGAAAGGTGATTTTATGAAAAAAAATATTACTTTTTATTGCTAATTTTAGCAACTTTTTGTAGTATCTTGTGGAAGTAAAAAAATTCAAATTTACAAGATAAAAACAGAAAATATTAAAAAAATTGAAAGTAAAGAAATTGATGATAGTTTTTGGAGTTGAAATATATGGTGAAACTTTGGAAGAAGCACATAAAAATTTTAAAACAACTTTGATTGAAGGGCAGTCGGAATTTGAACCAGACGGAAAATTGGCTACACCACCTAAAGATAGCGGAGTGGAATTAGTAAAATATCCAACCAAAATTGGAGAAATGGAAGGATATATCACACCCAAAAATGATGGTAAAAAGTATCCGGTAATAATGTATTTAAATGGTGGATTTGGTGGAACAATGGAAATCTGGGGAAAAGAGGCTCCAAAAGATAATTATCAAAGAGCAGATGCATTTAAAAGAGATGAATTTGTTCTATTTGTCCCAAGTGCACGTGCTGAAAATAATAATCCTGGTAAATTTGAGATGTTTTATGGAGAAATTGAAGATTTAGAAGAAGCTAGAAAATATGTGGCATCACTTCCTTATGTTGATCCAAACAGAATTTATCTCGTTGGGCATAGTACAGGTGGGACAAAAGCAGTATTATTAAGTGAATATTCAAAAAGATTTAGAGCAGTTTTTGCAATGGGAGCGGCAACAGAACTTATGTCATTAGAAAAATATGACTACGCTGGAATGAATCCTCCATTTGACAGAACAAACCCTAGAGAAATAGCAGTTCGTTCTTCATTAAGATATATGCGTTCAATCACAGCTCCGACATTTCATTTTGAGGGAAAAGATGACAGTCAGCCAGTTTATAGAGTTATGCAAAAAGTTGCAGATAAATATCAACTTCCATTTAAATCATATGAAATAACTAGTGGAAACCATTTTAACATTATTTATCCGTTGACGACAATGATTGCACAAAAAATATTGGCTGATACAGGGGCAAAAACTAATATTCAGTTTACAGCAGAGGATTTGGAAAAAAATTTCAAAAAAATATTGTTAAATAGCAGATAATTTAATTTTTAGAAATTTGATTGAAAATGAAAAAAATTGTCGATGTAAAAAGTAGAAAAATACGAGTTAGAAAAATAAATTTCAAGTTTCAGATATAATCTGAAAAAAAGGAGATGTCTATGTGGTCAAAAAGGAATTGAGTATAGAAAGCGAGAAAAAGAAAAAAACTTTCTAAAAATAAGTTCAAAAAGATTTACCATTTGATGTGTTTGTAAAAAAATGGAGAATTAGTCAGCTGGAGAAGAAGTGGCTGGTGTAAGAGAGCTTATCAGTTTTTACAAAAAAATTGCAAAACGAAATTTTAGAAGAAATAAAAAAATCTTGAAACTTCAGTTAAAGGGAATTATTACAGAAAGTGCTATGAGTTGAAGTATGCTTGGATCTAGCAAAAAAATTTTCAGATGACTAGGAGATAAAAAAATTATGCGAACTATCAAAGAATGGAATAAAATAATAGAAAATTATTTTTAATGAAAATAATATTGAGTATGACAGAAATTATTTATGTTTTTTTCCTGAAAACAATTTTTATAAAATTGTTTTTTTGATAAAAAAATCTTATTTATGATTTTTAACAAGGATTTAAGAGAAAGTATTATAGTTTTTATTTAAGAAAGATAACATAGAAATATTTTTCGTGTGATATAACATTAAAAAAATACCTTCAGGAATACAACTTTCGAATATAGGTAAAATGAGGAAAAATAATCCCTCGGGAAAAAGTAAAGGTTTTAAAAATTAGTAAAAAAATAATGAGATATAAATTATATTTTTAAATTAGATAATGAAAGTAAAGCTTTTTAGAATTGATATTTTTTTAGATTTAATAAAAAAACTGGGTAGTTGAAAAATATAAATTATTTGATAGAAAATAGATTAATAGATTTAAAAAAAATGAAAAAAAGTAAATTTTTTTGAAAAAAAGTTAATTAAAATATTGATTTTTTTACACTGTTTAGTAATATAATTACATTGTATAACAAAAGTATTACAAAGGAGTGGTAAAAATGGCTACAGTAACAGCAAGAGTTGATGAAAATGTGAAAAAGGAAGCAGAAACTCTGTTTAAGAAAATGGGGCTTAATATGAGTACAGCGATGAATTTATTTTTGAAGAAGTGTATTTTGGAGCAGGGGATTCCGTTTGAGTTGAAAGTTCCGAATAGAGAAACTTTAAAGGCAATGCAGGAAACTGATGATATTTTGAGTGGCAAAATTGAAAGAAAAGGGTATAATAGTGCTGAAGAATTATTTGAGGATTTAGGGGTTTAGTGGATGAAATTGACAATAAAGACGACCAAAAGGTTTGATAAGGACTTAAAAAAATTAAAGAAAAAGAAAAATATGATTTGAAGTTATTAGCAAAGATTATTAATAAATTATCTGATAGTGAAATTTTGCCTGAAAAAAATATAGAGACCATTATCTTACTGGTGATTATAAAGGATTTAGAGAATGTCATATTCAACCTGATTAGCTCTTAATTTATAAAATTGAAAAAAATATCTTGATTTTTGACATTGTCGAGAATGGGGACACATTCGGATTTGTTTTTAAATTGGAGGAATTTTTATGAAAAAAAATTATTATTTTTTTGTATATTTACAATTGTGAGTATCTCTTTTTCAATGTTAGGAGGACCTTGTAGTACGACAGAGAAAAAAAATGTGTTTTAAGAGGTTTTTAAAGTTGGTGGGAAAATAATAAACGAGAATGAAATATCAGAACTCAAAGAAATTGTGAGTATATTAAATGAATTTGGAGAAAGTGGAACTGTAGATTTTTATAGGACACACTGATTCAACTGGGACAAAAGAAATATAATCAAAAAAATTATCGTTGATAAGAGCTAGAAATGCTGCTAGATTGTTTAGAGAATTTGGTTTAAAAGATGCTATTTCAATTGGAGAAATAAGTGGTAAAGGAGAAGAAGATCCAGTTGATTTAAATGAAACAGATCAAGGGAAATATAGTAACAGAAGAGTAGAGATTTTTATTTAATAATTTAAAATGGAAAAAAATTTTTGAATAAAAAAATAAAAAAATATAACAAGAAGGAGAATTTAAATTTGAAAAAAATAAAATTTTTAAAAAGAGATAAATGTTAAGGAAATAATGGAGGAAATTAAAAAAATCCAGAAGAAAATACACGATTCAAAGTTTTTTTGGAATGGTAAAAAAATTGAAGTGGATTTAGAATATTACGATTTTGAGAAAGAAATTGATGAAATTAAAGAAAAAAATTGGAAAAATTTGAAAACATTAGTTGAGAACGCTGAAGAGTGGGATAAGAAGATAAAAAGATGCGGCAGGAGAATATATTCTTGAAGATGCTCAGTATTGGTGGGAGCCGTCGGCAGATTATGAAGATGAAGATATGCCTGGTTTAATTGAAAATTTAGCTGAAATAGTTGGAAAAGAAGAAGCTGAAAAAAATGGTAAATGATGAAGAATTGTCGCTAGAAGTATTTAAAAAAATTGATTTATGTAGATTCTATAACATTAAATGAAGATGGCAATTTCGATGTTTCATTGTTTGATATAGATGAATTAATATTTAGCGGACATATAATGTTTGTATACGGAAATATAAATGGAGAATTTTTCAGGTGGAGATTTTTGCAGGATAAATTTTTTTAATGAAAAAAATTGATTTTTACGCTATTTAGTAATACAATTACATTGTATAACAAAAGTATTACAAAGGAGTGGTAAAAATGGCTACAGTAACAGCGAGAGTTGATGAAAATGTGAAAAAGGAAGCGGAAACTTTGTTTAAAAAAATGGGGCTTAATATGAGTACTGCTATGAATTTATTTTTGAAGAAGTGTATTTTGGAGCAGGGAATTCCGTTTGAATTGAAAGTGCCGAATAGAGAAACTAGAAAGGTCTTGGATGAAGTTGAGAAAGGTGTTGGATTAAGCAAAACTTTTGATAGCATAGATGATTTGATGGAAGATTTAGAAAATGATGAGAAAACACCAAATAAAGAAACTTTAAAGGCAATGCAGGAAACTGATGATATTTTGAGTGGCAAAATTGAAAGAAAAGGGTATAATAGTGCTGAAGAATTATTTGAGGATTTAGGGGTTTAGTGGATGAAATTGACAATAAAGACGACCAAAAGGTTTGATAAGGACTTAAAAAAATTAAAGAAAAGAAAATATGATTTAACATTACTGGCACAGATTATTAATAAATTATCTGATAGTGAAATTTTTGCCTGAAAAAAATATAGAGATCATTATCTTACTGGCGATTATAAAGGATTTAGAGAACGTCATATTCAGCCTGATTGGCTCTTAATTTATAAAATTGAAAAAAATATTTTTGGTTTTGACATTGTCAAGAACTAGGACACATTCGGATTTGCTTTTAAATTGGAGGGAGAAATGTACGATAATAAATTATTAGAGATAGATTTTTTTATAAAAAAATTCAGAAACTCATAGACTTATGTTACCATATGTTGGAAGTGAATATGGGAAATATAAAGTGTTAATAATTGCTGAAAGTCATTATCTTGGAGAAGATAATGATAGAGAAAAAAAGTAAAAGATTTTTAAAAAAATGGATTACAGATAAAAAAATGAAATAAAATTAATAAAACCAGAATATATAAATACAAGATGGGTAGTAAAAAGAACATTGCAATAATAACAACAAACAGCCATTTTTTCAATGATAAAAAAAGAAATTATTAATGTAGAAAAACTTTTTGGAATAAAGTTTCTTTTTATGAACTTTTTATTGTTCCTTCAATAAATGGAAGTAGAGGAATAGAAGTTTCAAAAAGATATAGAGGAAAAAAATCTTTTGGAAAATTTTTGAAAAATGTACTTAATGTTATAAAAACCTAATTACATATTATTTTTTTAAGTAAAAAAAGTTATTGTATTTTTGAAAAAAATCTAATTCAAAAATATTTAAAAAAAATACATTTGGCTTTTGGACATCCATCTTCACCTTGGTGGAGTAGAAAAAGAAAAAGATGGCAAAAAAATATAAAGAAGAATTTAAAGAAAAAAATAGAAGAAATATTTGATAAAAAAATTTAAAATCTAGAAAGGAAGTAAAAAAATGAACTACAAAATTGCATTATTAAAAGGGGACGGAATTGGTCCAGAAATCGTTGATGAAGCGGTAAAAGTTTTGAATAAAATTGGAGAAAAATTTGGGCATAAATTTGAGTACACGCAAGGATATTTGGGAGGAGAATCTATTGATAAATATGGGATTCCTTATTCTGAAGAAACTGCGAAAATTTGTAAAGAAAGTGACTCGATTTTGTTAGGATCAGTTGGAGGACCTAAATGGGATAATGTTGAGCCTGATAAAAGACCTGAAAAAGGGCTTCTTGCGATAAGAAAAGACTTGGGAGTTTACACAAATTTAAGACCAGCGGTTTTGTTTAAACAATTAAAGAGTGCTAGTCCATTGAAGGATGAAATAATTGGAGAAGGGCTAGATGTAATGATAGTTAGAGAGCTTACAGGAGGAATTTATTTTGGACCTAGAGAATATTCTGATGAAAAAGCTGTCGACACATTGCCATATACAAAAGGGGAAATTGAAAGAATTGCAAAAAAAGCATTTGAAATTGCAAAATTAAGAGGGAAAAAAATTACAAGTGTGGATAAACACAATGTTTTAGATACTTCAAAATTGTGGAGAAAAACAGTAAATGAACTTGCAAAAGATTATCCAGAAGTAGAAGTTTCCCACATGTATGTGGATAACGCTGCAATGCAATTAATTGCAAATCCAAGACAATTTGATGTAATTTTGACAGACAATATGTTTGGAGATATTTTATCAGATGAAGCTTCAATGCTTACAGGTTCTTTAGGAATGTTGCCATCAGCAAGTTTAGGAGACGGAAAAGTTGGACTTTATGAACCAAGCCACGGTTCAGCACCAGACATCGCAGGACAAAACATCGCAAACCCAATCGCAACAATCTTATCAGCAGCAATGATGTTAAGATACGCATTTAACTTGACAAAAGAAGCAGGTGCAGTTGAAAAAGCAATCGAAGAAGTGCTAGAAGATGGATTCAGAACAGCTGATATTTATACTGATGGAATGAAAAAAGTTGGAACGGCTGAAATGGGAACGGAAATTGCTAATAGAATATAATTTACTTTAAAAAAAGTGAAAAAGAGGGGATTAGTATGAGAAAAAAATTGCCAATCGGAATTTCTGATTTCAAAGAGGTAATATCAGAAAATTATTATTATTTTGATAAAACTGAACTTTTAGAAAATTTATTCGTTGAAAAAAAGCTAAAATAAAATTATTTACTCGTCCAAGAAGATTTGGTAAAAACATTAAATATGTCAATGTTAAAATATTTTTTTGATATTAAAGAAAAAGATGAAAATCGAGAATTATTCAAAAATTTGAAAAATTGCTAAAAAGTAAATTTTTTTGAAAAGCAAGGATCAGCTCCTGTTATCTCGATTTCTTTTTAGGAATTATTCTGAAAAAGAATTGGGAAAATGGATTTAAAACGATAAAAAAACGGCGATTGCTGATATTTATGCTGAATTTAAATTTTTTTAATGGATAAGTTAGATAAAAAGAGTTAAAGAAATTTGAGAATATTTGGTTGGAAACAGATGAAGGAGATTGGAAAAAAATTCCTTACTAATGTTGACTAAGTATTTGTATGAATATTACGGACAGAAGGTAATAGTTTTTAATAGATGAATACGATCATCCAATAATTGATTCTTATGTTAAAGGTTATTATGATGATGCAATAGATTTTTTTAAAAAGTTTTTTTATGGTACGGTTTTGAAGGATAATAATTACTTGGAAATGGGAATCATGACAGGAATTTTTGCGTGTTGCAAAAAGAAAATATTTTTTTCAGGATTGAATAATTTAGAAGTTCATACGATTTTTGGATAATGAATTTACAGAATATTTTTGGAATTACAGAAAAGGAAGTTAATCAAGCTGTAAAAAGATTTTTGATTTGGAATATGAGCTAGAAGATGTTCAAAAATGGTACAACGGATATTTATTTGGCGACAGAAAAGTCTATAATCCATGGTCTATCGTAAATTTCTTAAAGCGAAAAAAATTAAAGCCATATTGGGTAAATACTAGTGGGAATGAACTTATAAAATTATATTTGAGAAAATTGAAAAAAATGAAATTTTTTTGATGATTTTTTTCACAACTTTTTAAATAAAAAGAGTATTTCCAAAAAGAATAAATGATAATATGATTTTTTTGAAAAATTTAGAAGCAAATTTTAGTAAAAAAATATGGAATTTATTTTTTTCATAGCGGATATTTAACTTTAGCTGAAGAGTACGACGAAAAATAGAAATGATGTCAGTTTAAAAAAATTCCAAATGAAGAAATTTTGAGAATGTTTTCTGAAATGTTTATTGATTTGTATTTTGAAAAATTATGATATTTTTTTAGAAGTGACAGAAGCATTAAAAAAAGGAGATGCTGAAAAATTTAAGAGAGAATTAAATAAGATTTTATTAGAAAATGTTGGAATATTTGATGTAGGCGGAATTTATAAGGAACAATTTTATCACGGATTTATGTTGGGATTAGTTATAATGTTAAAAAAATGAATATGAAATTTCTTCCAATAATTTTTGCTGGGAAAGGCAGATATGATTTGCTTTTTGAAGCCAAAAAAATCTTGAAAAAAAGAAAAAGAAGGAATTATTTTTAGAATTGAAAATTGTAAATTCTTCTCAAAAAAATTGAGTGAAAAATGAAATTCAAAAAGAGTTAGAAAAAGAATGTAATATTGCATTAAAAACAAATTGAGGAAAAAGAAATATTCTTCAGTACTAAAAAAATGCTGGAATTGATAATATTTTGAAAATTGGATTGGCGTTTTTTTGGGAAAGAAGTGGAAGTTAAATTTGAAAGGGAAAAATAATTTTTATAAACAATAGCAAAAAAGAAAGGATGGTTTTTTATGGAAGAAATTTTACATTACGAAAACATAACTTTCAGACGAGAAGGAAGAGAAATTTTTAAAAAGGTGTCGACTGGCACATAAATAAAGGAGAAAACTGGGCTTTGTTAGGATTAAATGGTTCTGGGAAATCTACCCTTTTGGGAATGATTCCAGCCTACACTTTTCCAACTTCAGGAGAAGTGCGAGTTTTCGGGCATAAATTTGGAAATTATGCTTGGACAAAAAAATTCGAGATAGAGTTGGTTTTTGTGAGTTCTACTTTGAATAATTTTTTTGAGTACTTTAAATTCACAAAAATTGAAGGATATTGTAATTTCTGGGAAATTTAATTCGATTGGGATTTATCAGGAAGTAACGGATGAAGATAGGAAAAAAGCTGAAAAAATAATTGAAGATTTTGGGATAACTTACATTAAGGATAAATATTTTGCAACATTGTCACAAGGTGAGCAAAGACGGACATTACTTGCACGGGCATTTATGAATGAGCCAGATTTATTGATTTTAGACGAACCTTGTTCAGGATTGGATGTAAAATCTCGAGAATATTTATTGTCTGTTTTGGAAAAAAATTCTAAAAATGAAAATGCGATTCCATTTATTTATGTGACACATCAAATCGAGGAAGTGATTCCAGCGATAACTCATGTAATGCTTTTAAGAGATGGAAAAGTTTTTGCAAAAGGTAGAAAAAAAGACATTTTGACAGATGAAGTTTTATCGGAAATGTTTGAGATGCCAGTAAAAGTTGTTTGGGAAAATGATAGACCTTGGTTGATTGTGAAGTAAATTCAGTAATCACTTAGAAGGAGTTGATTTGTTTAGATGGATAAAAGCAGAAAATTTATGGCAGTAATTTTAGCATTACTCGCAGCTATTTTTTATGCAATAAATACACCATTTTCTAAAATACTTTTGAATAAGATTTCGCCTACATTTATGGCATCTTTTCTATATCTAGGAGCAGGAATTGGTGTAGGTATTATGTACTTATTTCATAGAAAAGATGAGGAAAAGCATGAAAAATTAACTAAGTCAGATCTTCCATATACTATTGGAATGATTGTTCTTGATATTGCGGCACCTATATTCCTGATGATTGGTATAAATATTGGTTCAGCTTCAAATGCTTCATTGCTTGGTAATTTTGAAATTGTAGCAACAACCCTTATTGCTCTTCTAGTATTTAAGGAAAAAGTAACATCAAAGTTATGGATTGCTATTGGTTTTATTACAATATCAAGTATAGTTCTTTCATTTGAAGGAGCTGAAAGTTTCAAATTTTCTTTAGGTTCATTATTTGTAATATTAGCAACTTGTTGTTGGGGACTTGAAAATAATTGTACTAGAAAACTTTCAGATAAAAAGTACTTTATGAAATTGTTACTTTAAAAAGGATTTTTTTCTGGTGGTGGTTCGTTTATAGTTGCTCTTATTTTAGGAGAAAGTATTCCTGAAATTAGATATATATCAATTGCTTTGTTACTTGGATTTGTAGCATATGGACTCAGTATTTTTATGTATATCAGAGCACAAAGGGATTTAGGTGCTGCAAAAACTAGTGCATATTATGCTGTAGCTCCATTTGTAGGTACTTTCTTAGCGTTTGTAGTAAATGGAGAAAAACTTACTTTGCTGTACTTTGTTGGACTTATTTTTATGTTAATTGGAAGTGCATTTGTTGTATATGATACAATGGTTAAATATCATAGTCATAGCCATTCACACATAATAGTTCATACACATGATGGGACAACACATACGCATGTTATTACTCATGAGCATGGTCACAGTCATTTTATATCAGAAGAAAGACACGAGCATAATCATGAAGACTACATGAATAGTGAAGAACATAAATTGTTACATAAAAAAAGGATAAAAAAATTAAAAATATATAAAAATATATTAATACCTTAAAAAAAATATTTGCAAATATTTTTTTAAAAAAAGTGTATAATATATACATACAAAAATTTAGGAGGATTATAAAAATGGCAGGAAATATTTTTAGGAACAACAGTTTACTACGATGCTGATTGCGATTTAAGTAAATTGGAAGGTAAAAAAATTACAGTTTTAGGGTATGGATCTCAAGGACATGCTCATGCATTAAATTTAAAAGAAGGTGGATTTGATGTAACTGTTGGACTTAGAAAAGGTTCTAAATCTTGGTCAGCAGCAGAAGAAGCTGGATTTACAGTAAAAGAAACTGCAGATGCTGTAAAAGGTGCTGACATCGTTATGATCTTAATTCCAGATGAATTACAAGCAGAAACTTATGCAAAAGATATCGCACCAAACTTAAAAGAAGGAGCATACATTGCATTTGGACACGGATTTAACATTCATTTCAAAAAAATTGTTCCAAGAGAAGATATAAGTGTATTTATGGTTGCACCAAAAGGACCTGGACACTTAGTAAGAAGAACTTTCCAAGAAGGAAGTGGAGTACCTTGTTTAGTAGCTGTAGAAAAAGATGCAGCAGGAGATGCTATGGAAGTAGCTAAAGCTTGGGCATCAGCAATTGGTGGAGGAAGATCAGGAATTCTAGAAACTACATTCAAACAAGAAACTGAAACTGACTTATTTGGAGAACAAGTAGTATTATGTGGTGGAGTTGTAGAACTTATGAAAGTTGGATTTGAAGTATTGACAGAAGCTGGATATGACCCAGTAAATGCTTACTTTGAATGTATTCATGAAATGAAATTGATCGTTGACTTAATCTACGAAGGTGGACTTGCAACAATGAGAAATTCTATTTCAAATACAGCTGAATATGGAGATTACATCACAGGACCAAAAATTATTACACCTGCAACTAAAGAAGCTATGAGAGGTGTTCTAAAAGACATCCAAAGTGGTAAATTTGCTGATGATTTCTTAGCAGATTACAAAGCAGGACAACCATTCTTAAAAGAAAAAAGAGAAGAGTTTGCTAATCACGGAGTGGAAAAAGTTGGAGCGGAATTAAGAAAATTAATGCCTTGGATTAAAAAATAGTTGATATAAAAATAAATAGGCTGGGATTCTCCCAGTCTTTTTTACTAAAAAATATAGAAAGAGTTGGTGACGGATGATATTTTTAACATCACTTACGAGCATATTCGGAATAGTTTTTTTATTATAGGATTAGGATATGTTCTAAGAAAGAAAAAAATTGGTTTCATGACAGTTTTAGTGCGAATATTTCAAAAATTGATAACAAATGTAGCATTACCTGCTTCAATATTTTTATTCAGTTTTAAAATATTTAAAGTTAGAAGAATTATTAAAATTATCAGATAGATTGATATATACTTTTTGCTTCAGTAATTATCGGTTATGTTGTTGCAATTTTATTGATAAAAGTTTTTAAAAATTAGAAGTGGTAGACGAGGGGTATTTATAAATGCCGTAGTTAATGCTAATACAATTTTTTTATAGGAATGCCGTTAAATGTAGCTTTTATTTGGTGAAGCAAGTATGCCATATTATTTGATGTACTATATTACTAATACGGTATCAATTTGGACATTGGGAGCATTTTTTGTTGCAAATGATCCTATTTATGATAGTGAAAATTTAGGGAAAAAAGGATTTGACTGGAGAAAATTATTATCTCCACCATTAGTAGGATTTGTAATAGCATTAATATTTTTAGGATTTAGAATACCAGTTCCTGAATTTATTTCTTCGACATTGAATTATATTGGAAGTATTGTTACACCATTGTCGTTGATGTATATAGGAATAGTTTTGGCAGATGCTGGACTTCATAGTATTCATTTTGATAGAGATACAATATTAGCTTTAGTTTGTAGATTTGTTTTGTCGGCAGTTGTAATGATGGCATTAATAATGTTAAATGCTGCTGTTTCAAATGATTTTACAGCTTTAGACAGAAAAACATACATGATACAAGCTACTGCACCAGTATTTGCAGTATTGCCAATTTTAGTTCACGAAGCTAAAGGAGATGTAAAATATGCTACAAATGTGGTAACAACAAGTACAATTTTATTCGTAATTGTTATACCGACAATTTTATCATTTGTAAAATAATTTTTAGGGAGCTAAATGGCTCTTTTTTTATGAATTATTTTAAATTTTTTTGTAAAATTGAAAATAATTATATATTTTTTTGAAAAATGTAGTATAATTAGTTATACAAGTAATATATTTGAATTTTTAAAAAGTTTGGTAATTATTGTATAATTCAAGATTTGGAGGGAAAAGCTATGTTTGATAAATTATTAAAAGAAGGAAAAGAATTAGCTGATAAAGCAGTAGACAAAGTGAAAGACGTTGCAGACGGAGATGTTGTAAAAAACGTAACAGAAGGTGCAAAAGATTTGGCAGATAAAGCAACAGATGCAGCAAAACATTTAGGAGATAACAAAATTGTGAAAAATATTGCTGAAGGTGCAAAAGACCTAGCGGATAAAGCAACAGATGCAGCAAAACATTTAGAAGATAATAAAATCGTAAAAAATGTTACTGAAGGAGCCAAAGACTTGGCAGACAAAGCAACAGAAGGTGCAAAAGATTTAGCAGATAAAGCTGGTAAAATTTTTAAGAAATAAAAGGGTATAAAATTTTGTGTAAACTCAAAAAATAATATTATTGTGTTACAGGGTGGTATTTTATCATCCTGTTTTTTTATTTTTATTAAAATATCAGTAAAAAAAGTTTACTTTTTTTAAAAAAAACTTTTATATAATTAAAGAAAGGTCAGTATAAAGGTAAAATTAGTATTTTATCTTTAAAAATTAAAAAAATTGAACTGTAATGAAAGAATATAGAATTTTTAACAAATTTTTTTGATTTTTTTAGAAAGGAAGAAAGATGACAAACAATTTAAAGGAATTTAGTAAAGAATTAAAATCGTTTGCTAAAAAGGTAAAAGATTTTAAATATACAGATTCAGCACTTATCACATTTTTATTAACTGGTGCAATAGGAAGAAGTGCGTCAGTTAATCACTTTTCAGAAGGAAATGATATTGAAATTCAGCCAATAGCGAGAAATACTTCAATAAAAACAACTTGGGGAGGTTGGCAATATGGAATAAATGGATTTTACAATAATTGGCAAGGGCATTACAAGGGGCATGGAGATAAAGTAAAAGATGTTAAATATATTAGGAGTACAGATCCTTTATATAAAAAAACAGTGACAGATCATAGCAATAATGATAACAACAACAGTATTAATAACAACGATAACAGTAATGCTGGAGCAGTTCATGCAAATAATGGTGAAATAATAACAATGAACAGAACCTCTCTCTCTTCAACGCCAGATGTTTCCATAATAGGTGGAATAGATTCTCAAACTAATAAATATACAAAATTCGGACTTCTCGCTGAAAATGGTGGTGTCATTAATGCACAAAAAAACTGGATAAAAGTGACAGATAGTCCAATGAATACTGTTTCAATTAATAATGCAAAAATTGATTTAGAAGGTAGCAAAGTAGAATATAAAGGAAAGGGGTACGCACTATATACTGATAGTACAAGTAGTTCTACAAATGCAATTAATATGAAAGATGCGACACTGGTTTTAGATGGAAAAGCCATTGGATACGTTTTTGATCAAGCTAGACCAAATGTTGTAAATTTTAACAATACAAATATTGATGTGCTTTCTGATGATGTAGTTATTGCAGATTTACGAAATTCTGTAACACCTATTGTTATAGATATAGAAAATAAGGCTGGTAATGATAGCTTGAAAAGTCAGTTGCTTAGGGGAAATAATGTAAATATTACAAGTTCAAATGGAAAAACAAATTATAAATATGCTTTGGTGGATGATGCTACAATTCAAATAAAATCAACAGTTGATAAGGCAAATTTAATAAGTGATTCAGATAGCGAAGTATTTACAAAAAGATCAGTATATCAAAATTCAAGATTGCATGTTGAAACGGAATATGGTTCAGTAAACGCTTCCTTAAACACTGCACAAATAAATGCAATTGGTGACGGATTTCTAGTACCAGTGGGACTTGCAATTGCTGGAAGTTCAAAATCTGTTGATAATAGTACGACAGAAATTGGTAATAAAGGTAAAGTTTTTGTTGACAGAACAGATGCTGGACAAGGTGGAGTAGGATTTTTAGCCGATTATGGTTGGCTTAATAACTATAATGCTGGTAAATTAGAAGTAGAGTATAGTAGTGTGCCAGGTGTAACAGTAACACCTAATGATGGAGCAGTTGGAATGTATGGAACAAATAATTCAAATATGGTAAGTTCTGGTCCAATACGTGTTGGTGGTAAAAACTCATTTGGAATTTTGGGACTTTCGTATAAAATAGACGCTTCTACAGGTTTAGCTATAGATCCATCTAATGAACCTTATTTTAATAGTGCTTTACATCGAGAAAATTTTGGGAAAATAGATATTATGAATTTACCATGGGGAGAAATTTCAATGTATGGTGATGGAGCAGTTGGAATATTTACAAAAAATAATAGTATCGACCCGACAATAAAATCTATTCCATCTACATCTAAAGCCTGGCTTGTCGGTGTAAATGAAGGTACTATTACAATATATGGAAATAATCATGCAATCGGAATGGGATCTAATTTTGGTGCTGTTACAAATTATGAAGGTGAAGATCCTAATACCCATGTCGTTCAATCTGGAATAATTAATGTACTTGGTACACAATCATTTGGAATGTATGGAACAAATAATACTGATTTGAAAAATTTTGCGATAATAAATGTTGCTCCAACTTCTCCTGGAAATGAATCGATAGGAATGTATGGAGATGACCCAGAAACAAAAGTATATATGCTGGAATTTGAGAATGGAAGCAGAATAGTAAGAGATAGCATAATAAATATTGGACAATCTTCATATGGTATTTTTGCTAGAAACATAGAAATGAACGGTGGTACGATAAATGTAGGAAATGACGGAGTAGGAATTTATTCGCAAGGACCAGATGTCGATCTTACTGGAGGAAAAATTGTTGTGGCAAATAACAATGCAGTAGGAATATACATTGACGATGCTACTGTAGCTCCAAAACCTACGGTTGTTAAAGGAAATGTAGATATGGAAGTTGGAACGGATTCAGTTGGATATTTGATAACAGCTTCAAATACTAAGACGGATATAAAAACAAAAGCACCGAATGATGTTCATATAGGAGAAAATTCAGTTTACATCTATTCAAAAGCACCACAAAGTTTAGGTGGAAAAATTGAGACTGAATCAAAGATTGTGACTGATGGAAGTAACAGTTATGGTATTTATTCATCTCAAGATTTTGTAAATCGTGGGAATATGGACTTAAAATCAGGAACTGGAAATATTGGAATTTATTCATCTCAAGGAATTGGACAAAATTATGGAACAATTGAAGTTGGTCCAAGTAATGTGGCAACTGGAAAATATGGAGTTGGAATGGCAACAGGAAGTGGAACAATAGAGAATCATGGAAATATCAATGTTACAGAAAATAACAGTGTTGGAATGTATGCTTCAGGTTCTAGTGCAAAAGCAATAAATAGAGGAGCTATTAATTTGAAAGGTAATGATACAGTTGGAATGTACATTGACAATCATGCTACTGGAGAAAATTATGGAACAATTCAGACAACGCCAACTGCAAGTGGAACTGGAATAAAAGGTGTAGTCGCAAAAAACGGAGGAATTATTAAAAATTATGGAACAATAAATATTGTTGGAAGTGGTAATACTGGGGTGTATACTGACGTAGCCAGTGTATACCAAATTCAAGGAGGAAGCAGTAATACTTCAACAAACGCATCTTCACTTGGAACGGCAGTTAGTATGACAGTAGCAGAAAAATCAGTAGTAAAAACTCCAGCACATCCAAGTCCAGTATCAATACCGATACCAGCTGTACAAGTTGAACCATTAATAGATAATGGAAATGTAATTCTGCCACAAGTACCAGGAAGAAATTTACCAGGTGATAATCATAATTATAGAATAAATGATTCAAGTGTAGAAATGTATGTGGATACTTCAGGAATAAATCATACAAATCCTATACAAGGTTTGAGTAATTTGCCAGGAATTACAGACATAAATTTAATAATGGGAACAGAAGTTACTAATTCTTTAAATGCAAAAGCGATTCAAATAGGAGATAATATTTTACAACCATACAACAATACTTTAGGAAGCGATATACCAACTGGAGCTAAGGTAAATGCAGATTCAGCAAGTTTAACTTGGAAAGCACATTTAGTAGAATCAGGAAATGTGACAGCACCGATAAAAACTGTATATATGATAAAAATTCCGTATACTAATTTTTGCAAATAAAAATGATAGCGATAATAGAAATTTCTTAGATGGACTTGAACAGAGATATGGCGTTGAAGATATTAATTCTAGAGAAAAACAAATTTTTAATAGATTAAATGATATAAGAAAAGATGAAACGCACATATTTAAACAAGCTGTAAATGAAATGAAAGGTTATGAATATTCGAATACTCAGCAACGAATTAATGCGACTGGAAATGAATTGGATAAGGAAATTGGATATTTACAGAAAGATTGGAAAAATTCATTTACCAAAAATGACAAGATTAATCTATTTGGAATGAGAGATCAGTATAAAACAGATACAGCTGGAGTTGTGGACTATGACAGTGATGCCTATGGAGTAGCTTATGTTCACGAAGGCAAAACATCCAAAACTGGAAACGCTTCTGGATGGTATGCTGGAGCTGTCACAAATCAATTTAAATTTAAAGATTTAGGAAAATCGACTGAACAAGATACAATGATTAAAGCTGGAATATTTAAAACAATATCGCCAAAAAGTGATCAAAATGGTTCATTAAAATGGACAATCTCAGGAAATGTATTTGGTGGAATAAATAGTATGCACCGTAAATTCTGGGTTGTAGATGATACATTTGAGTCTAAAGCTAACTATTACACTTATGGGGCAGCTTTAAAAAATGAATTAGGTTATGATATAAGATTGTCTGAAAAAACTCATTTGCGACCTTATGGAGCTTTAAAAATGGAATATGGACGATTTACAGACATAAAAGAAGATAATGGTCAAATGAATTTGGAAGTTAAAGGAAATGATTATTTCTCAGTTAAGCCTGAAATTGGAGCAAAGTTTAAATATATTCAACCATTGTCAGTAAATACCAATTTATCAGTCGGACTTTCGGCAGCATATGAAAATGAACTTGGAAAAATTAATAGATTAAATCAGGCTAGAGTTCGTTATACTACAGCGGATTGGTATAATTTGAGAAATGAAAAGGAAGATAGAAAAGGAAATGGAAAATTTGACTTAAATCTTGGAATTGATAGTGTAAGATTTGGATTAACAGCGAATTTAGGTTATGATACAAAAGGTAAAAATATTAGAGGTGGACTAGGATTTAAGATGAGTTTCTAATTTTTGTCACTAAAATTTGATATGATTATTTAGTAAGAGACTGTTTCATAAGGAAAAATTTATGAAGAGCAGTCTCTTTCAATTTTATACTCAAAACTATTTAAGTTATGTAAATTTAAAAAGTTTAGTAAAATAGTCATGTTTTTTTGAGTTTAGTTTTTAAAGCAGTTTTTACTATAAAAATATACGGTAATGAAATTAAATTTAAGAAAAATTATCAAATGTTGTATTTAATATTGCAATTTATGGTTTACTAAAAACGAAATATTTATTATAATATACACAATGAAAAAAAGTTTCAAAAAAATAAAATTAGATTAGACTAAAAAAATTAAAATAATAATTTTAAAGAAAAGTTTATGACATAGAAAAAACGAATAGAAAAAACGAGAGGAGAAAAAATGATAGGAATAATCGGTGCTGTAGATCAGGAAGCGATTGAGATAAAAAAAGAAATGACAGATGTTATTCAAGAAGAAATTGGAGGAATATCATTTTATAAAGGAAAACTTTGCGGAAAAGATATTGTTTTTGTGCAATCTGGGATAGGGAAGGTGAATGCGGCTTTGACTGCGACACTTTTGATTGATAGATTTGATGTAGAAAAGGTTATTTTTTCTGGGGTTGCTGGGTCGCTTAATAAGGAATTGAATGTTGGAGATATTGTTATTGGAACGGATGTTGTTCAGCATGATGTTGATGCGACTGAGTTTGGATACAAATTAGGGCAAATTCCTCAGATGAAAGAGTGGGCATTTGAAGGAGATAAGGAGTTAATTGAAAAGGTAAAATCGCTTAGAGAGAGTAAGGAAAGATTATTTTTTGGAAGAATTTTGACAGGTGATCAGTTTGTGAGTAAAAAAGATGTGAAAATTTCGTTGGGAAGTGATTTTTCGGCACTTTGTGTAGATATGGAAAGTGGAGCTGTGGCACAAGTTTGTACGAGATTAGGAAAAGGATTTTTAATAATTAGATCAATTTCTGATTCAATAACAGATGAGTCAGGAATGGAATACAACAAATTTGTGGAATTAGCTGCAAAAAAATTCAAAAAAATTAGTAAAAGAAATTTTTAAGATAAATTTTATGGTGATGTAAAAAAATATTGTGATAAAATTAGATTTTTAGAAAAATTAAAAAAATGTTGCATTTAATATTGCAATTTAGAACAATAAAAAAATAAAAAAAGGAAGGAGAGAGAATTTTTTTATAATTTATAATAATTCTTAAAAAAATAAGTTGATTTATTTTTAGAGAAGATGAAAAGTATAAATTTATAGAAATTTAAAAAGAGATGAGTTTTCGTATTAATCCATTTAAAAATATTGAGAATAGTTGGAATAATAGGAGTAATAACATATGCGGGTGTTGAATATTCTAATTATAAAAAGTAGAGTTGTGAAAGAGACTTCAGAAATAACAAAAGATATAAAAATTAGAAGAAAAGATTTTTATATGACACAAGATTATAAAAAAATAATTTGACAGTTCCTCAACAGACTGTCGATCAAACGAATAAAGATGTTGCACAGGTCATAACTTCTAAAGATTCAGATACTAAAAAAGTTGATTTAGCAAATAACGGGCAGAAAAAGGATGATTCGACTGAACAAGTAAAAAATAATTCGGAACAAGCTAATGAGGAAGCAAAAAAACAAGAGGAAGCTAAAAAGAACGAAGAGGCAAAAAAACAAGAAGAAGCTAGAAAGAAAGAGCAACAAGAATTAGCTGCTAAAAAGGAAAAACAAGAGGCACAAAGAAAAGCTGAAGCCGCTGCTGCAAAAGCTGCTGCCGAAAAGAAAGCGCAACAACAAGCTGAAGCTGCAAAAATTGCTGCTGCGAAAAAAGCTCAACAAGAAGCTGCTGCCAAAGCAAAAGCCGAAGCCGCTAAGAAAGCTGCCGCTGCTAAAAAAGGACCAAAAAAATATTTACAAGTAGCATCACTAGCCTCTGAATCAGCTGCAAAAGCTACTGTAAGAAAATTAGGAGGGAACTTCAGATATCAAAAATCTTCGGTTAATGGACGTACTGTTTACGTTGTAATGTCAGCTATGACAGATAACCCAAGTACATTAAGTGCGATGGAAAGACAAGTAAAAAGTAGAATTGGAACAGGTTATATAGTTAGAACGATTGGAAAAATAGAGTAAAAATAAAAGAGGAGAAAAATATATGGTTGAAAATTATAAAAGGAATTTTAAGGGGAATGTAACTTTAGGAGAAATTGCTGAAAAGATAAAAGAGGCGAAAAGTATAGTTTTGACAGCTCATATTAGTCCTGATGGAGATGCATTGGGATCAATTTTGGCATTTTATTTTATGATAGAAGCATTTTCTAAAAAGGAAAATTTAGAAAAAAAGGTAAGTATTGTGATTGCTGATGAATTGCCAAAATATATGAAGCATTTTGAAGAGAGAGAATTGATAAAAAATTATGATGAGTTTAAGGTTGAAGGGATGCCAGACTTATTTATTAGCTTGGATTGTGCGAATCAAGAAAGATATGGAAAATCAGTTGAGATAAAGAAATTATGTAAAGAATCAATAAATATTGACCATCATGTAAGTAATACAGAACACGCTGATTTTAATTATGTTGAGGATATTTGCTCGATGGGAGAATTGGTTCATCAATTTATAGAAATTTTTTTGGAATAGAATTATCGAAAAAAATGGCAGAATTTATGTATCTTGGAATAATAAATGATACAGGAAATTTTTAGACATGATAATGTAACGGAACATACTTTTGAAGTTTGTGCTGATTTAATGAGAGCCGGAGCGAATAATCATAAAATTGCAAATATTATTTTTGCGATGAGTGTTGAAAAAATGAATTTATTTGGCGATGTTTATAAAAAAATAGTGTTGTAGATTTTGAAAAAGGATTTATTTACTATTATTTATCGCAAAAACAAATAAAAAGAATTTAATCTTAAAAAAGGTGAAACTGACGGAGTTGCTGAAATAATGTTAAAAATTGATGGTATGGAGTTGTCATTGTTTGCGAGAGAAGAAGTGGATGGGACAAAAAAAGGAAGTTTGAGATGTAATGATAAATACAATGTAAATGAGATTGCATCAATATTTAATGGTGGTGGGCATGTGAAAGCAGCTGGATTTAAAACAGATTTGCCATTTGAAGAAATATTGAAAAAAATCTCGGAAAAATTGTAGATAAATTCTTTTGTTGAGAAGTGTCGTACAAAGGAGGAGAGAAAAATGTTTAATATGTTTAATTATTTACAATTAAAAAGGTTTTTAGCAATGAGAAATTAGCTATACATTTTGATAAAATCTTCGATTCAAATGTTGAAATAAATAATATTTTTAGAAAAATAATTCTGGAGCAATTTTGAAAGGTATAAAAATTTCTTACTTGGATGAAGAAGAGAAGAATATACATTTTGAGGTTAATATAGAATTGAATAAAAAGGAATGTGATTTAGATTATGATAAAAAAAGAAAATCTTAGAAAAAAATAAATTACAAAAAAATATTTTTTTAGCGATGTTTTTTTATGCTAATGGTTAGTTGCTCATCGATTGGAACTAGAACGGTTCCTAATTCAAAAGTTGTAAGCCGAAGCGATGTTGTAAAAGCTGGAATGACAGAAGTGAGCAATAAATTTGGAAGAGATATTGATGAAAAAAATGTGGGAATTTACAAAAAGGTTTTTAGAAACTGGAAAGTTATTTTTGTATGATGTAGATTGCTATTATCAAGTGTTTGTAACAGAAGATGGAAAAAGTAGTTTCAAGCGAAAAAAATTAGATTACAAATAAAAAAATGAGGGGAACTCAAACCCCTCAAAAAAATTTTATTATTATTTTTTTGAATAATTTTAGCTATCTTTTTAAATCTGAATCTTCATCAGTTTCAAAATTGTAGTTTTTCATCGGTATTTTCAGAGTTTTTCGGTAGAATTTTTTTACTAGAATCTTCTAAAGAATCATCTGAAATTTTTTTAAATCTTGTTTTGAGTCAAGTTCATCTTCTAATTGATCGTCGTCATCTGTAAAAATTGGTTTGTACTCACTAGCAATATCTTCTATCGTTTCGATTGAATGATTATCATTTTCGATTTTTTCATTTGTTTCATTTGAAAAATTTTCTGAAGAAATTTCTTTTTGAGAATTATCGTTTTCAGCAGAATGTACAATGTTAGAAACCTTGACTTTATCTAAATCTGAATAATACGAAACACTACTTCCAAATTCGTGATTTAAGAAACCATGATTTTTGCGAAGAATCATCTTTTGAAGATAACTGAAATTTAGCAGATTCATTTTTCATTTTGTTCTGATAATTCAGATGATTCAGAATCTTTTGAAGAAGAATTATTCGAGATATCTTCAGTAGAAGTTTCTTCAATTTTTTTCTTGTGATTTTTGAAAAAAATATTATCAAAAAAATTCAAGAAAATCTTTTGTAGCAAGATTATTTTTTTCTAGTTTTAACCGAAGCATCGTACCTTCAAGTAATGAAATTAACAATCTTGAATAAGTTTCAGTATCAATATGTTCATACTGATTCGAAGAATATTTTTAAAGTTGTAAGAAAAAAATGAAATTCGTAATTCAAGTTTTTTTGTAAGATTTATTAAGTTCTTTTCTTGCATCTTCGTTGATATCAGAAAGTTCTAAAAACAAAATTTCCTAAAGGACTCCCACCGTGAAAACGATTTTTGCTCGATAGTTTCAAAAATATTTTTTTCAAAAAAATTCTTTCAATTTTTTTCGATAGATAAATCGTTAACGACTTTATTGAAAAAAATCCAATTAAATTATTTGTATGAAATTTTTATAACATCGATTAAGAGTTCATTTTTTTGAAGAAAAAAATTTTTTTAAAAAAAGTATCGTTTGTAATATTACAACTTTCAAAAAAATATCCGTTAGGTTAGTGTTGTTGTAACCCTTGTAATAAAAAGAGTTTTGAACTCTCATTGATTATAAAAACTTTTTTTGTTTTTATATTTATATTTTCATTCATTTATATACCTCGTATTTTTTTAATAATATATATTATTAATTTTTATAATTAAAATAAAATATTGTCAATAAGAAATAAGAAAAAAAGGTATTAAATTTTTTTATAGAAATTATTCAGAATTTAGTAGAATAATTTAAGAAAAATATGAAAATGTTTTTTTGAATTATTTTACTAAAAAAATATTTTGTGGGAAATGTGGAAAACTGCAAATGAAAAAGGTAAAATAAAAAGAATTCTTACAACTTTACCGTAAGTTATTCAAAAATAATTATTTTTTTGAGAAAGAAAGGAAAAGAAAATGAAAAAGAAAAAAGTTGTATTAGGAATGTCTGGAGGAGTTGATTCTTCTGTGGCAGCAATCCTTTTGAAAGAGCAAGGATATGAAGTAATAGGTGTATTTATGAAAAACTGGGAAGAAAAGGATGAAAATGGAGTTTGTATGGCTGAGGAAGATTACAAAGATGTAATTGCAGTGGCTGAACAATTGGAAATCCCGTATTATTCAGTTAATTTTGTAAAAGAGTATTGGGATAAAGTATTTACTTATTTTTTGAATGAATATAAAAAGGGAAGAACGCCGAATCCTGATGTAATGTGCAATAAAGAGATTAAATTTAGAGCTTTCTTGGATTATGCGATAAAAATTGGTGCAGATTATGTGGCGACAGGGCATTATGCGAGAGTGGTTCATGAAGAAGATGAAAATGGTAAGATAAAATCGACAATGCTTCGTGGAGTTGATAATAATAAGGATCAAACATATTTTTTATGTCAGTTAAATCAAGAGCAGTTGGAAAAAGTGTTATTTCCAATTGGGGATTATGAAAAGCCAAAAATTAGGGAAATTGCAGAAAAATATAACTTGGCTACGGCTAAAAAGAAAGATAGTACAGGAATTTGTTTTATTGGAGAGAGAAATTTTAATGAATTTTTGTCAAAATATTTACCAGCAAAAGGTGGAGATATCGTAAATATTCAAGGAAAAGTTTTGGGAAAACATCACGGATTGATGTATTACACTATTGGACAAAGAAAAGGTATCGGAATTGGGAATACGAAGGAAGGTACTGGAGAGCCATGGTTTGTTGTGGATAAAGATTTAGAGAAAAATCAGTTGATTGTAACACAAGGAGATAATTCGTTGCTTTACTCAAAAGGTTTGGTTGCGACAGACTTTAATTTTATTAATCCTAGTGATGTTTCTTTTCCTTTAGAATGCACTGTTAAATTTAGATATAGACAAGCAGATACGAAAGCTACAATTAATGATTTGGGAAATGGAGAATATGAAGTGATTTTTGATGAGCCACAAAAGGCGGTTACGTTAGGGCAAATCGTGGTTGCGTATAAAGGTGAAGAATGTTTAGGTGGAGGAGTTATTGACAAAATTTTGAAATAAAAATCAAATTTTGCGTAATTCATTAAATTAAAAATGATTGGAAGATTAATAAGAGAAAGGTTTTTAATGTATATAAAAATATGGAAAATAATAATTTTAAATTTGAAGATGAAGAAAAAAATCAAGTTCTAAAAAAATAAAAATAATTTTTGGGAATTTTTGTAGTAGCAGCTTTAATTTTAGCAGTTTTATTATTTCTTCATAAAAAGTCCTAAAATGAATGATGTATCTAACAGCGAAGATGCAATAAATCGGATTAATCCAGTAAAAGATCCTAAGATAACATATTTTAATTATGGTGGGGAAGAAAAGCCGAATATGGCGAAATTTGGAATGGTTCGTAGAGGTGGAACCCGACCACATCAAGGTGTGGATATTTTTGCTAAGCCTGGGACAGATGTTTTTGCAGTTTTAGATGGTAAAATTGTAGATTTGTATGCTGATAAAAATGGATATGGATTGAATTTATATTTGGAAGTAAATCCTAATGATCTTGAAAAATTAAAAAGGAGTGATTATAAGCCAAAAGAATCATTTGGAGAAAAACTTTTTGGAACGAATTATAATTTTATGGCAAAGCCGAAGTATATAAGATATGCTCATATGAGTAAGGTTTTTGTGAAATTGGGAGATACGGTGAAAGCTGGTCAAGTTATTGGAAAAACAGGTGTGACTGGAAATGCTAATAAAGCGAGAGATCCACATTTGCATTTTGAAGTAGCTTTTGAGATGAGAGGAAAAGGGCTTATGAATAGAGTTTGTCCTTTAATGTATTTTAAGATTAAAACTGAAGATGAAATGACAAAACAAGATATTCAAGTTCAGAGAGAGGCAAGTAAAGTGGAATGGACTGAAAATAAAGGATACGAAATTGGTTATAGAACTCAAAGTGTGTTTGCAGCAGAAGATGAAAAATTAAGACTAGAAGAAGAGGCTAAAAAGAAAAAATTAAAAGAGGCAACTAAAATTCCAGAAAAAACTTCAAAAAAAGTTGTGAAGAAATAGTTATATTTTTTTAAAAATATTTGATATAAAAAAATCATTTAAAAAAATTTAAAATTCAAGGAAAATATGATATACTAAGAATATAATTTATTTTTTTGTTAACGAATGAAAGGGGATGATGGGTGAAAGACTTTATTTTTTTAGTTTAAATGCTACGATGCTCTGTGTTTTTACTAATGGCATTAGGATTTATTTTTTTAATAAAATAGGAGCAATTGATGAAAAATTTTGCAAATAAATTAAACAATTTTGTATTTAAAATTTCATTGCCAATTTTACTTTTTTTAGAGATTTATCAGTTTCAAATTTTATCGAAGTTTGGGATGGGAAATTTGTATTATTTTTGTTTTTTTAGCAACATTTTTTTCGATAATTATAATGATGATTTCTTCAAAATTATTGAAGGATAAAGATATTAGAGGTGAATTTATTCAAGGTGGATTTAGGAGTAGTGCGGCATTGTTAGGTTCGGTGTACATTCAAAATATTTATGGAAAAATCAGGAGCTGTTTCTCTAATGATAATCGGAGCCGTTCCACTTTATAATATAACTTCAGTAATTGTCTTAATGCTAATGAAACCAGGCAATAATCAAAAATTAGATAAAACACGGATTGTAAAAACTTTAAAAGGAATAATGAAAAATCCAATAATTTTAGGAATTTTAGTTGGAATATTGTGGTCGCTATTTAGAATTCCGCAACCATTTATTATGAAAAAAACAATTGCGAGCATGGCTGGACTAGCGAGTCCTCTAGGATTGCTTGCATTGGGAGCATCATTTAATTTAAAAGAAGTATTTTTACAAATAAAACCAACATTAGCAGCCTCAACTTTTAAATTAGTAATTTTTGTAGCAATATTTCTTCCTGTGGCGATAACTTTAGGTTTTAGAGCTGATAAATTAATAGCAGCTTTAGTAATGTTAGGAGGAGCTTCTACAGTAACAAGTTATACGATGGCAAAAAGTGAAGGTCATCATGGTGCTGTATCAGCTGGTGTTGTGATGTTTACTACGATTATGAGCGTATTTACACTAACTGGGTGGATTTATTTACTAAAAAAATATTTAATCTAATTTAATTTTTAAAAAAAATAAATAGTATATTGTTGATTTTTTTCTATATATTTGCTAAGATAATAGAAACAGAAAAAAATTTTTTTGGAAAGGAAAAAAAATTATGCTAATTGATAATGTAAAAAAAGGTTAAAATTACTGATAAAATTACTGTTGGTAATGATAAAATGTTTTTTTGATAGCAGGACCTTGTGTTATTGAATCGGAAGATTTAGTAATGGAAGTGGCTGGAAAAATGAAAGAAATAACTGATAGATTAGGAATACAATATATTTTCAAAGCGTCTTTTGATAAGGCTAATAGGTCATCAATCTCTTCATTTAGAGGGCCTGGACTTGAAAAAGGTTTGGAAATTTTATCGAGAGTTAAAGAAAAATATGATTTAGCTTTGGCAACGGATATTCACGAACCTTGGCAATGTAAAGAAGCGGCTAAAGTTATAGATTTGTTACAAATACCAGCTTTTTTGTGTAGACAAACTGATTTATTAGTTGCTGCAGGAGAAACTGGAAAAGCAATAAATGTAAAAAAAGGACAATTTTTAGCACCATGGGACATGAAAAACGTTGTAAAAAAATTCCAAGAAATTGGAAATGAAAACATTATGCTTTGTGAAAGAGGAGCGACATTTGGATACAATAATTTAGTTGTAGATATGAGAGGATTGCTAGAAATGCGTAAATTTGGATATCCAGTAGTTTTTGATGCAACGCACTCTGTACAAATACCAGGTGGACAAGGTGAAACATCAGGTGGAAACAGTGCTTATGTGTATCCGTTAGCGAGGGCAGCATTGTCAGTGGGAGTAGACGGAGTATTTGCTGAAGTTCATCCAAATCCACAAGAAGCATTATCAGATGGACCAAATATGTTAAGATTAGACGAAATCGAAAATGTATTAACAAAATTGTTGGAATATGATAAATTGACAAAAGAATTATAAAAAGAAAAATAAATTTTTAGGAGGACAAATTATGAGTTCAAAATTATTAGTAACACCGGGACCAACTAATATCCCAGAAAGATATCTAGAAATTTTAGGAAAGGATATAATACACCACAGAACACCAGCATTTAGAAAAGTTTTGAGAGAAACTAACGAAAATTTGAAAAAAGTTTTCAAAACAAAAAATGATGTTTCAGTAGTAACTTCTTCAGGAACAGGTGTTATGGAAGCAGCTGTTGTTAACTTCTTTTCAAAAGGGGATAAAGTTATTGTTGTAAACACTGGATATTTTGGAGATAGATTCAGAAAAATTGCTGAAATTTATGGATTAGAAGTAATTAATTTGGAATACGAATTTGGAGAAAGCTATAAATTAGAAGATGTAAAAAAAGCATTGGCTGAAAATAGTGATGTAAAAGGGATTTTAGCTACTCATAGTGAAACTTCAGTTGGAATCTTGAATAACATTAAAGCATTAGGAGATTTGACTAAAAATACAGATGTTTTATTAGTTGTTGATACAATAAGTGGACTTGTTGTAAATGAGTTTGATTTTGATAATTGGGGAGTAGATGTTGCGATTGCAGGAAGCCAAAAAGCATTCTTAATACCACCAGGATTGGCATTTGTAGCTGTAAGTGATAAAGCTAAAAAAGCTATGGAAAGATCAGATTTACCAAAATATTATTTCAGTATTCAACAATATGAAAAATATTTTGAAGAAATGAACGGAGAAACACCTTATACTCCAGCAATTTCATTAATTTTAGCTTTACATAAATCAGTAGAAGATGTTGTTAATAAAGGAATTGACAATATTATTAAAGAAAAAAATATGAATTGAGAAAAATTCATTGAAGAAAAAGCTAAAAAAACTTAGGATTTGAATTACTTGTAAAAAGAAGAAGAAAATAGAACAAATACTTTAGTATCTATTTACAGAGAAGGAGTTGTTATTAAAAACAATAATTTCAGCTTTAGAAGAAAAAGGTTACACTGTAACAGGTGGAAAAAGGGAAATATGCTACAAGTCTTATGAGAGTTGGAATTTTAGGTGAAATTTCGAAAGAACAATTGGAAGAATTCTTCGTTGTATTTGAGGAGGAATTGAAAAAACAACTAGGATAGGAGAAAAAATAATTAAATGAAACCGTATTTATTTAAAGTAGGAGGGTTTGAGCTAAGAATATACAGTTTAATGTATATTCTAGCTTTTCTTATTGGGATTTTTATTTGTCTTGCTGACGATGTTGCAGAAAAAAGAGGAGTTAGAAGTAGAAAAATAGTTGAAGATTTTGCTTTTACAGCTATTGTTTCAGGATTAATTGGAGCAAGATTATATTATGTAATTTTGAGATTTTCAGATTATGCAAGTAATCCGATTTCAATTTTTAAAGTTTGGGAAGGTGGACTTGCAATTCATGGTGGAATTATAGGAGCCTTTATAGGAGCTTGTATTTATGCTAAAAAAAGTAAATTAAATTTATGGGTATTGACAGATATGGGAGTTGGAGCTTTGATGTTTGGTCAGTTTCTTGGTAGATTTGGAAATTTGGCAAATGGGGAAGTTCATGGAGTGCCAACTTTTACACCATTAAGCGTAATTTTTTCAGGGAAATTTAGTCAATGGTGGAATGCATATCAATCAATGAGTTTAGAAGCACAAGCAAAATTCAAACCATTGGTACCGTGGGGATTGGTTTTCCCGTTAGATACTCCAGCTGGTGTGGAATTTCCAAATTATCCTTTACATCCGGCGATGTTATATGAAGGATTTTTAAATTTAATAGGATTTATCATACTTTGGTTCTATTTTAGAAAAAAAGAGAAAAATCCAGGTGTTTTGACGATGATATATTTGATAATGTATGCAATAATTAGAACATTTGTAAGTACATTTAGAGCTGAAGATTTGCATATTTTTTTGGAATTAGAGCCCCTTATTTAATAAGCATAATAATGGTAATTATTGGAATAATAGGAATTAAATATTTCAACAAACAACCAGAATATGTGTATGTTTCAGAAGATGAAAAAAAGATGATGAAGACGAAGATGAATAAAAATAAAAAAAGTTCGATATTGCTGAAATAAATTTATATTTTTTTCAGTTTTATCGAACTTTTTAATTTATAATTTTTATTACTCGAATTTATTTAAAAATCAAATACATAACTTTATATTTCGAGTAAACAAGTATAACTTTTTAAGTTTGATTTTTAAAGTAGTTTTACTACATATTCTAGAATGAGAAATTTATCTTTTCATAATTTTTGAAAAAAATTATTTTTTTCTCACCAGTCATTAATTCATCAATTAAATCTTTTACATGTACAATCTCTTTCAATTTGTATCCGTTAGCTCCCGAAAAGAAAAGTCCAGTTTGAAGTTTACCCATTTGAGCATCTCCAAGACTATCAGCGATACAGTATCCGACAGCTCTAGCACCTTTTCCACGTCCACATGGGAATACACAATTACTAATACATTGAATTTTATTATTATTTGGTTCCAAATTTTCAATTAAGTTAGTTTTAACAGCTCTTCCTGGATAACCAACTGGCGAACTAACAATTACAATGTCCTCTTCTTTAGCATTTATTAAAGTTTTCTTGAAATTTTCACTAGCGTCACATTCATGAGTTCCAATAAATCTAGTTCCCATTTGAACAGCATCAGCACCTAATTCCATAATTTTTTGAATATCATCATGGTCCCAAATTCCACCAGCTGCGATAATTGGAAAATCTCCCCATTTATCTCTTTCTTCTTTAACTGCAGGTAAAATAGCTTCTAATTGGTGTTCAGGAGCAAATAATTCGTCATATTTAGCACCTTGGTGACCTCCACTTTTTGGACCTTCTACAATTACTGCACCAGGCATTTTTCCAGCAGCTTTCCATTTTTTACAAATGATTTTTAAAGCTCTAGCCGATGAAACAATAGGTACAATTGCTACATCAGGATAATCTTTCGTAAGAATAGGAAGTTCTAAAGGCAATCCTGCACCAGTAACAATAATATTAGCACCTGCTTCCAATGCATCTTTTACAACTCTTTCATAATCATTAATCGCTCTCAAAATATTACAAGCCAACGGTTTGTCACCACAAATTTTTCTAGCATTTTTAAAAATTTCAAAAAGTGCTTCACGATTATACGCATTTTCTGTCCCAAACGGTCTTCCGTTAATTTCTTTTTTTACAAATCTCATATTTTGGTAATATCCAGTACAAATTGCACTAATTGTACCTAATCCACCATTTTTTGATACATTTCCAGCTAGTTGGTCCCAGCTAATTCCAACACCCATTCCACCTTGTATAATGGGTTTTTCAATATAATGTTTTCCAATTTTTATTCCTTTAAGTTCTTTCATTCTTTCCTCCTAAGTATTGTATTTTATTATAAAGACAATATAAATGGAGGAGCTCGACTAATTTTAGTGTTAAGATTAATCGAAGTGTAATTCAATGAAAGATTTGAGAAAAAAATAATAAAATTTAGACTTAGAAAGAATTTTTTTAAAATTCTCAATAAATTTATTTCTTATTTCATTCGTCATAAATGATATAAACGAATTTGAACATAATTTCTCAAATTTTTTTAATTAGATTATTGATATCAATTGATTCAAAAATTGATAAATCTAACTTTGCTTCAGAAATATGTTTATCTAAAAGTTTCAAAAAAAGTATCATTTTTATTAAGAATAATATTTTTTTATTTTTTTATTATAAATAAAAAGAAATATTTTGGAGATTTACAAATTTTTTTATTGAAAAAAATCATTAAAATTATATTTATTTAAAAATCTGATTGATTATATTAAAAAAACAATTTATTTATGATTTTTCGGTGGATGTATGAAATTAAATTTTTTTCAAACATAATTATCTCCTTTCTTTTTATTTTTTTATTGATGAGTACATATTTCCTCTTATTATATTCTATATAAAAAAAGTCAAATAAGTAAAAATATTTGACAGAGTAAAAAATATAGGGGCAGCCAAAATAACATAATAAAATATTTTTAGCTGTCTTTTTTAAATCATTCTGCTTTGTGATATTTCCTTCAGAACTTCCCTTATCAAGCTTTCTCCTCTCCTTGCCGTAGTTTGCAAAGAAAGTGTAGCATCTTCATTTGATCTTTTCTTCTTTGGCTTACATTTTCTTTTTCCTTATTAAGTTTTGGCATTTCAAAAGAATTGACAAGATTATACACGGTAGCTTTTGAAATACCGTAAGTCTTTGCAACAAATGAAGCCGCAGTATGCTGATATTCAAAAAGTATAGTAAAAATCTGATATTCTAATCATAGAGGAAACCACCTTTCAATAGGATTGGGCGATTATATTGTAACTGGTTTCCTCTTTTTGTTAATTAAAAAAATTTTTTTAAATTTATTTGCCTCTATATTTTTTTACTCTGTCAAATTGATATTTATTCTTGACTTTTTTTTTAAAAGTGATATTATAAAGATAGAGATAAAAGTTTTGTAAATCAAATTATTTTAATTTGGGAGGAATTTACGATGAAAGAAAGATTAGAAAGAATGAGAAATGGTAAAGGATTTATTGCCGCATTGGATCAAAGTGGTGGAAGTACTCCAAAAGCACTGAAATTGTATGGAATTGACGAAAGCGAGTATTCTAATGATACAGAAATGTTTGACTTAATTCATAAAATGAGAACAAGAATCATAAAAAGTCCTGCTTTTAGTGATAAAGAAATTGTAGGTGCTATTTTATTTGAGCAAACTATGGATAGAAAAATTGACGATAAATATACAGCTGACTTTTTATGGGAGGAAAAAGGAGTATTGCCTTTCTTAAAAGTTGATAAAGGACTTGAAGAATTGGAAGATGGAGTTCAATTAATGAAGCCAATTCCAGGATTAGATGAACTTTTGAGCCGAGCGAATGAAAGACATATTTTTGGAACAAAAATGCGTTCTGTTATAAAAAAGGCATCACAAACAGGAATTGCAAAAGTTGTAGATCAGCAATTTGAAGTTGCAGATAAAATTATTGCAGCCGGACTTGTTCCAATTATTGAGCCAGAAGTAGATATTCATAATGTTGATAAGGCAGAATGTGAAACAATTTTGAAAAATGAAATCAAAAAACATCTTGATAAATTACCTGAAACTTCAAATGTAATGTTGAAAGTAACTTTGCCTACAGTTGAAAACTTTTACGAAGATTTGACAGAACATCCAAGAGTTGTTAGAGTTGTTGCATTATCAGGAGGTTACCCAAGAGAAAAAGCAAACGAGATTCTTGCTAAAAATAAAGGAGTTATTGCAAGTTTCTCAAGAGCATTAACTGAAGGATTGTCGGCACAACAAAGTGATGATGAATTTGATAAAGATTTGGCAAAAGCTATTAAAGAAATTTATGAAGCTTCTGTAAAATAATTTTTATATAAAATTAAAGATGTGACAAAGTAACTATTATTTTTATAAAAAAACAGAATCTTTCACTATAAATTATAAATGAAAGATATTAAGCTGTCAAATAAAAAAACTAGCTCGTTTCAAAAAGGATGAGCCAGTTTTTTTATTACAAAGATAAAAAAATTGATACAAAAAAAATAATCTCATATTTCATTTAATACTATTTAGCAAGGAAAAAAACTTTCATTAATTTTTATGAATAATTTTTTTATATTTCAATCAAAATTTTTCCTCATTTCTTCAAATTCTCCCCAATTTTTTTATTAACAAATTCCTTCCATTTTTTTCAAAAATCATTTTTTTCTCATATATTCTCTCAGAGTTGAAGCATTTATTTTTATGTCCTCTCTAGAAATTACAATAAAATTTACAGATTTTTTTATTCTTTCACTAAACCAGCTCTTACATTTAGATTCCTCACCATATACGATACAGTCAACTTTTCCAAAAATTTTTCCCGCTTCACAAAACAAATAATCCCCCCATTTTGTAACATTTCCAGTTCCCAAGTCAGCAAGTGGGGAAATTACCAATTTATTTTTCACGATTTCATTTCCATAAATTTTTTTTATCAATTTTTTTCCCTTAATTCATAGGAAAAAAAGGATTTTTCGATTGTTCCATATTTATCGCTAGAACCTATAAATACCAAAACTTTATCACATATCTCAAGAGCTTTATTTATAATGTATTCGTGTCCTTTGTGAAATGTCTGGAATCTTCCCAGAACCAAGCCTGTCTTATATTTTTTTCATTAAAATTTCTCCATTTTTTTATAAATTAAATATAAAAATTTCAATATTCTTTTTTTCCCGCTCCAGCCTAAATTTTACTGATGCCTTCAAATATTTTAAATATTTTTCATCATCACACATGACTTTTCCTTCCACATCACTCAATTTAGCAACTGGTCTGCCATTTACATACTGAAGTTTTATTACAATATTCAGTGGCTTTTCTTTCGTATCATTAGTTACAAATGTTCCGATTCCAAAAGAAATTTTTACTTTATCTTTAAATGTCTGATAAATTTTTTCTGCTTCATCAAAATTTAGTGAATCGCTGAACAAAAGTGTCTTTGTCTTTGTATCTATTCCATATTTTTGATAGTGATTCAATATTTTTTCAGCCCAGATATATGGATCACCTGAATCATGCCGCACTCCTGTGTAGTTATTTACCATGCTTCTGTCAAAATCTCTTAAAAATAAGTCTGTTGTTATTGTGTCAGTAAGTGCTGTTCCGTTATCTCCCTTGTATTCGTCATACCAGTCTTTTAATGCATAATGATTTGTATAAGATAGCGGAATTGAGTCGATTCCCTGATACATTTGGACATATTCATGTGCATAAGTTCCGATTGGCACTAAGTTGTATTTCATTGCCAAAAATACATTGGAAGTTCCGACCATATTTTGAGTTTTGCCGGATAATTCTTTTACTACTTCTTCCTGCCATTCCCTTGAAAGACGTCTTCTACAGCCAAATTCGGCAAATTTAAAGTTATATTTTTTATTTTTAAAATCCAAAATCTTTTTTTCTAATTTTTCTTTTGCAGAAACAAGCAATTCATCATAATTAAACTTCATTCTAAAATATACTTCGTTAATAATTTCAAGCAAGTAAATTTCAAACTGCATTGCACTGAAAAGCGGTCCTGAAACAATGACTCTAAGTTCTCCATTTTCAAGCACTGTAGTCACATAATCCTTAATCGGATGCCAAAGTCTCAAAAATTCAACATAATCTGACTTTATAAATCTTATCGAACGCAAATAGTTCAATTCTTCATTTTTAAATCGCAAACTGCACAAATGGTCAATTTGCTCATTTATTTCCGTAACCATTTCTTTTGTAAAGAAAATATTTGGAGTACGGCATTTAAAGTGATATTCTCCCACTAAATCAGTATGTTTGTGAAAAATTACTTGATTCATGTTAAATTTGTAAAGATCTGTATCAAGCAGCGATGTTATAATTGGCTTTAATTTCATTTTATTTTTCTCCTTTTTTATACGATGGCATAGGCAAAATTTTGTGCAAATTTATTTTGTGCAAATAGTCTATTTTTTCTTTTATTCTCAAATCCGAAATATTCCCCGTTCTAATATATTCGTCCAAAACTTCATAGCTAAATCCCAATTTTTCCTCATCAGATTTTCCGCTCATCCCATCTTCAGGCACTTTTTTTAAAAATGTTTCAGGAAGTCCCAGCTCAGCTCCAAGTTTTCGCACTTCAGTTTTTGTAAAATCAGAAATTGGCGAAAAATCTCCCGCAGCATCTCCAAATTTTGTCGAATACCCCACAAAATCTTCTGACAAATTACAAGTATTAGCCACTCTCCCGCCAATAATGGCAGAAATCCCATAAAGCACAGCCATCCGTATTCTAGCAGGCTGATTAGTCTTATAGGTGTCAAACTCATCTGGATTTACTCCCATTTGCTGCGAAATTAATTTCTTTAAGTCATTCACAGGCTTTTCCACATTCACTTCATAATGCTTTATTTTCAAAAACTCAACCAGTTTTTTGGAATAATCAATATCATGCTGCACACCTTTTGGCATAAGAACTCCTATCACATTTTCCCGTCCCAGAGCTGCCACACAAAGTGCTGTCACAACTGAAGAATCTGTTCCTCCTGAAATTCCTACAACTGCCTTACAGTTTTTTCCATTTTCTTCAAAATATTTTTTTATCCATTCGATAACTTTCTTTTTTTCATTTTTCATAAAATCACCTCTTTACTTTATTATACCTGGAAATTTTGTGAATAACAAGTTTTTCAAGAAAATTGACAGAGTAAAAAATATAGGGGCAGCCAAAATAACATAATAAAATATTTTTAGCTGTCTTTTTTAAATCATTCTGCTTTGTGATATTTCCTTCAGAACTTCCCTTATCAAGCTTTCTCCTCCTCTTAAATATGGAATATTTGTCCTTTTTCCTGCTTCGATAATAATATCTGCCAAACAATTTGTTTCTATTACTTTTTCCATTGTATCCGCTCTTGACCCATTAAAATACAGTTTGTGAGCCTTGTCCCTATCCTTGCCGTAGTTTGCAAAGAAAGTGTAGCATCTTCATTTGATCTTTTCTTCTCTGGCTTACATTTTCTTTTTCCTTAAAAGTTTTCAAGTTCTGTAAAATTATCTTTCTCAAGCCATATGCTTGTCAATGAGCTTGTTCCTGTCCTTGCAGAGCTTCTCAATTCGATGTATAGCAACCATCCTCATATATGTATTTCTACTTCTTCTACATTTCATATGGTCTTCATCAATTTCCAAATATACTGGTGAATCATCATCCTTTTCAAACCTTTCAATATTAAGTTTTGGCATTTCAAAAGAATTGACAAGATTATACACGGTAGCTTTTGAAATACCGTAAGTCTTTACAACAAATGAAGCCGCAGTATGCTGATATTCAAAAAGTATAGTAAAAATCAGCTTTCTTATCTTTGTATCATATTTAAAGTATGTTGTCAACTCATTCCAGTTACTTCTCCAGGAATTAATTACTGCCATATACTTTTTACCCCATTTTTCTTCTAATTCATCCAGTTTAAACTCTGCCTGTTCCAGTGTTGGTGCATTATACATTTCTTTTAAGTCTGATGTAAATTCCCTTGTATCTTTGTAAGATATGTATCTTATGCTGTTTCTAATTTGATGAACCACACTTTTTTGAATTTCTGTCTTTGGAAACACTGAAGATATTGCTTCGCTGAACCCTTTTAAATTATCAACAGACATAATTAGTATATCCTGAACCCCTCTGTTTTTCAATTCATTTAAAACATTTAGCCAATACTTGCTTGATTCATTTTCTCCTATCCAAAATCCTAAAACCTCCTTTCTTCCTTATCTATTCCTATAGCTAAATATACCGCCTTTTTAACAACAACTCCATCTTTTCTTACACTGTAATGGATAGCGTCCATAAAAACTATTGGATATACATCCTCAAGCTGTCTAGACTGCCATTCCCTAAGAGAATGTTTAGCATATCCCAGTTCATGCTCAATTTCAGCTTCAAGCATAGTTTGAATAGTATCCAAAAGCAAATCCTTAAGCATATCCTTAATATCATTAGTATCTTTAATATTGTAATCCTCAATCAATGTTTTAAAAATTTCGTTGTCAATTTTCTTTTTAGCCATAACAAAAACCTCCAAATATTATATAGTTATTTTACCATATATTATTTAGAGGTTTACACAAAAATTTTTTTACACACCCAAATTAATAAATTAATAGTTGACTCAATGTTTCAATCCTTGTTTTTAATGGATTCACTTCTTTAATAACGATGTTAAAATTGTTATTTTAGGCACTTCAAAAAAAGGTTTCAATCCTTGTTTTTAATGGATTCACTTCTTTAATAAGATTAAAGAATGAGTAGTAGTTAATACCACCATGGTGTTTCAATCCTTGTTTTAATGGATTCACTTCTTTAATCAAGATGATCGAGGACTTATCTCGATTATCTATTAATTGTTTCAATCCTTGTTTTAATGGATTCACTTCTTTAATAAGAAAAATTTTTTTATCACAGCATTAATTACTGTGATAGGTTTCAATCCTTGTTTTTAATGGATTCACTTCTTTAATAGGATTTCTTCTAGTTCCTTTATTTACTCTTACTACACTAGGTTTCAATCCTTGTTTTAATGGATTCACTTCTTTAATATTTTTCTATATCCTTTCTTACCAGTGTCTTTTTAAACCTGGTTTCAATCCTTGTTTTAATGGATTCACTTCTTTAATCCGTACTTTCAAGAAAATCCTTTATTTATAGGTGCTACAGAGATTTTTTTCAGACATTAAAATCGTATTTTTTTGATTAATTTTTATCATTTTTATGCTGTTTTTTTAGCATTTTCCGTAACTCCTAATCCTCATTTTTTTATTGACTTTGAGTAGATTTTCTTTATTTTTTTATTTTTTTGATAGTGGTAGGAATTTTTTTACCACGAACTTATTTTTACCATACTTTTTTTATTTTTTTCAAAATTTTTTTGATTTTTGATAATCACAATATTTTTTTGAAAAAAAATTTGAAATTTGTAACAATTGTAACATCTTTAGAATTGTTATTGTGATATAATAATTTGAAAAAAACTAAATAATTATTTTTTTATAGAAAGGAAAAATTTAAATAATGGAAAATAAATTTTTTTAAAATGACAGATACGCTGTTTGATATTATGGATAGATATCCAGAAGCGTTAGATTTCTTTATTTCTAATGGTTTTGAGCAATTGAAGAATAAACAAATGTTGAATATAATGGGAAAAACGATTAAGCTAGAGATGGCATTGAAGGCAAAAAAAATAAATCCAGATTTATTTGAGGAGAAATTAGTGACATTTTTGCAAAAGGATAGTGATATTGATATTTCGCTTGAGGAAGTGAAAGCGGATGGAACTGGAGATATTACAATTGAGGGAGTTTTGCCTTGTCCAATAAGAATACCTTTGCTTGAAGGGATAAAAGAGTGGGTTGAAGATAGCAACAAGAAAAATGATTACAAAATTACTTATGAATTGAAATCGGCAAATTTAGGATTAGATGATGTTGTGGAAAAAGTAAAAACTGGAGATCCTGACAAAGTGCCAGATGTGTTACTATCAGCTGGATACGAGTTATTTTTTGATGAGGAATTGATGGGTCAATACATGAAAAAAGGTATATTTGAAACGTATTTTGATGAAATTAATAAAGATTTTTGTAATGAAAAGATTGATTTGAGAGATCCTCAAAAAAAATATGCGATTATGGGAGTTGTTCCAGCAGTATTTTTGATAAATAAAGCGGTTTTAGGAGATAGAAAAGTTCCAGAAACGTGGGATGATATTTTGAGTGAGGAGTTGGAAAATTCAGTTGCGTTACCAATGAATGATTTGGATTTATTTAATGCATTAATAGCAACTATCTACAAAGATTATGGTATGGATGGGATTTATAAATTAGCAAGATCATACAAGAAAAATTTACATCCAGCTCAAATGGTAAAAGCTAAAGGTAGAACGCCAGAAGCTCCAGCAGTTAGCATTATTCCATATTTCTTTACACAAATGTTAAATGGAGCAAAAGATTTGGAAGCAGTTTGGCCAAAAGATGGAGCATTACTAAGTCCAATATTTATGATTACGAAAAAAGATAAAATGGATAAAATAAAACCGTTTATGGATTTCTTTGTATCAGAAAAAATTGGAGAATTATTTTCAGCAAGTGGGAAATTTCCTTCAACGAATCCAAAAACAGATAATCATTTAACGCCAGAACAAGGATTTAAGTGGATTGGATGGGATTACATTCACAGTCACGATATTGGGAAAATAATTAGAGAAGGTGAAGATGAATTTAATAAGGCTGTAGAAAAATATATAAGATAGAAATTTTATTAAAAATTAAAATGATGAAAATGAAAAAATTAAGGAGAGAAAAATGAATTTAGTTATATTTTCAGGACCGCCATCTTCAGGAAAAACAAGCGTTATCTTGAAAACGGTTGATGCATTAAAAAAACAAGGAATGTCAGTTGGTGTAGTAAAATTTGATTGTCTATATACAGATGACGACAAATTGTATGAAAAAGCAGGAATTCCAGTGAAAAAAGGTATTTCAGGAGCTTTGTGTCCAGATCATTTTTTCGTGTCGAATATCGAGGAAGTTGTGCAATGGGGAAGAAGTTTGGGATTATCGGTTTTAATTACAGAATCAGCGGGATTGTGTAATCGTTGTTCGCCATATATTAAGATATAAAAGGAGTTTGTGTAATTGATAATTTATCAGGAATTAATACGCCTAAAAAAATTGGTCCAATGTTAAAATCGGCTGATATTGTTATCATTACAAAAGGGGACATTGTTTCTCAAGCAGAAAGAGAAGTATTTGCGTCGAGAGTTAATTCAGTAAATCCGACAGCTGTAACAATGCATGTGAATGGTTTGACAGGACAAGGAGCTTACGAATTAAGCACATTGTTATATGAAAAAGAGAAAGAAATTGAAACAGTTCAAGGGAAAAAACTTAGATTTCCAATGCCATCAGCGCTTTGTTCGTATTGCTTAGGTGAAACAAGAATTGGTGAAAAATATCAAATGGGAAATGTTAGAAAAATGAATTTAGGTGGTGCGAATGAATAGAAATTTAGTGGATAAACTTTCGATGAAAGAATTAATAGAAAAATATCCGTTTGCTGAAAATTTTTTCGTTGAAAATAATATAATTATTGAAGGATATGAAAACGAAACTTTTAGTAAGTTTTTGAAAATGTTTACAGAAGAGCAAAAAGAAGACATGGCACTTGATGTGGAAAATATTGAGATTTCGTTAATTGAATATGTTGAGCAAATGAAATTGTTTTTGGGAATGGAAGAAGAAACAGGTGTTGAAACGCTTACAATTTTGGCTGGACAAGACAAAACGGGGAATCCAGAAAATTTTGGAAGGTTAGATATTCATAAATCAGAAATAATTTCAATCGTAGGACCAACGGGTTCAGGAAAATCAAGATTATTAGCCGATATCGAATGGACAGCACAAAAAGATACGCCAACTCAAAGAGAAATTTTAATAAATAACGAATCTCCTGACAAAAAATGGAGATTTTCCTCAAATAACAAATTAGTCGCTCAATTATCGCAAAATATGAATTTTGTTATGGATTTGTCAGTTAAAGAATTTTTGGAATTACATGCTAAAAGCCGTATGGTTGAAGATGTGGAAGCAATAACAGAAAAAATAATTTTAGAAGCAAATAAATTAGCAGGAGAAAAGTTTAACCTAGATACAGCAATCACAGCCTTAAGTGGAGGACAATCAAGAGCATTAATGATCGCTGATACAGCAATTTTAAGTTCATCTCCAATCGTTTTAATTGATGAAATTGAAAACGCTGGAATTGATAGAAAAAAAGCATTAGAATTATTGGTTTCTGCAGATAAAATAGTTTTAATGGCAACTCACGATCCAACATTAGCTCTAATTGCAAAACAAAAGAGTAATCATAAAAAAATGGTGGAATTGCTAAAATAATCGAAACAACGCCAGAAGAAAAAAAGAAATTTTTAAAAAGAATTAGATAAAATGGACGAAAAAAAATTCAAAAAAATGAGAGCAAATTTAAGAAATGGAGAAATACTTTCTAGTTTGTAGAGAGTTGATTTGTTAAAAAAAATAGAGTAAACTTGTGAGTTTTTACTCTATTTTTTTATAGTAAAAATTATGGAAAAATTTTTTTAGTAATTATGTCACTAGAAAAAAAGAAGTGTTAAAAAAATTTTTGAAATAAAAAAATTAAGTTTGAGAGTAGAGCTTGAACTTTTCAAGAAAAATTGACAAGATAATAAAAATGTAATAAGATTAAACAAAATAAAATTTCAGGAGGAACCCGATGAATAAAACAGGAAAAATTTACGTAGTAGGTATAGGACCAGGAAAAAAAGCAGATATGACATTTAGAGCATACGAAGCAATGGAAAAAAGTGATATTATAATTGGTTATAAAACATATATGGATTTAATAAAAGAATATTACCCAGGAAAAGAAATGAAAAATTCTCAAATGACAAAAGAAGTTGACAGATGTATTGACGTTTTGAAATTGGCTAAAGAGGGGAAAAATGTGGCGTTGATAAGTAGTGGAGATGCAGGAGTTTATGGTATGGCTGGAATCATGTTGGAAATTGCTGATGGAGAAGTAGAAGTGGAAATCATACCAGGAGTAACAGCAACAAATGCAGCAGCAGCAATAGTTGGAGCACCAGTAATGCACGACTATGTGACAATTAGCTTGAGTAATTTATTAACTGACTGGGAATTGATTAAAAAAAGATTGGAATTAGCAGCACAAGGAGACTTCGTTGTGAGTATCTATAATCCAAAAAGTCGTGGAAGAGTGACTCAAATTGAAGAAGCAAGAGAAATTATGTTAAAATATAAACCAAAAACAACACCAGTTGCAATCGTTAGAAATGCAGGAAGAGAAGACGAAGAACATGTTGTAACGACTTTAGATGAAATGTTAAATCATGAAATCAATATGCTTACAATCGTAATAATTGGAAATGCAAATACATTCATTAAAGATGGAAAAATGATAACTCCGAGAGGTTACAGCAATAAATACGAATATTAAAAATATTTAGATTCTTTTTTCGAGTAAAGAAAGGGGGAAATAATGGCATTAATTTATGTTACAGGTGGAGCAAAGAGTGGAAAAAGCAAGTTTGCAGAAGATTTATTGTTATCTATGAATAATGGTAATCAGAAAAATGTATATCTTGCAACTTCCATTGTTTATGATGAGGAAATGCAGACGAAAGTTGATTTACACAAGGCTAGGCGACAAAATAAGTGGATTACAGTAGAAAGTTATAAAAATATTTCGGAAAGTTTGAAAGATTTTTCAGTTGAAAATAATAATATGCTTGTAGATTGTTTGACGAATATGGTAAGCAATATTATTTTTGAAAATACGGAAATTGATTGGGATAATCCTAAAAAAAATCAATTGGAGCAATGCGATAAAGCCGTGGAAAAAGAAGTTCTAGAATTATTGAAAACTACAAAAAATTTTGAAAATGTAGTAGTTGTATCAAATGAGCTTGGAATGGGAATAGTTCCTGCATATCCACTTGGACGATATTTTCGTGAAATTGCTGGTAAAATGAATCAAATGGTTGCTGAAAAGGCAGATGAAGTGTATTTTGTAGTTTCAGGGATACCAATGAAAATAAAGTAGTAGAAGTAATTATTTTTGATTTTTTAAAAAAATATAAGTAATATAGTAATACTAAGAATCCATAGAAAAGTTTTGTTGGAATGGGAAAATAACGAAAAAGGTACTCTATTAATTGAATAGAGCCTTTTTTTATGATATAATTGTTCATTAAAAATTATATATTGGAGAAAAAAATGAAAAAAACATTAATATTGCTAACATTATTTTTAAGTTTAAACAGTTTGAGTGCAAGTCTAAAAATGACAAAGGAAAAAACAGATAGTTTAGAAAAAGATGCAAAGTACATAAAATATAAAAAAGAGAAACACGAAAAGATGGATGAAAGTAGCTACATTCAATTTTTCTGATCTTGGCTATGGAGTAAAGGATTTGAAAGCTATAACAGGACTTTCAAATATAAACGTTTATGCAAGTAATAAACCTACAAAAGAAATAGATGATGCTCATACTTCAAAAATGATAAAAAGCTTTAAAAATGCAGTGGGTGAAGATTGGTTTTTTAGAAATAAGGATAGATACTATATAATGTCATCATTTACTAATCCTAGATGGTGGAGTGGAATAATAGTAAATTCAAAATTTGGAGTTTATGGCGGAAGAAGCTATTTAAGTGGCGATGGAATTTATTTTGGAAATGTGATAAATGAAGTATTACTTGGGAGAAATGGCTCTAGACGAGTGTTTACTGATAATACTGATAATCGAAATCTTTTTATTACAGCTCTTGATAATTCAGAGGATGAAGACGATTATAAATTTCATAATACGAGTGGTACTAAAATAGGAGATATTGTAGTACCTACAACAGAGACAATGATATTTCCAAGTTTCGGAAGCGAGGCACAAAAATTAATAAGAAGTGACAAGATATTTGTAGGTGAGTATATTTGTAGAGATGATGGGGAATTTGAATGGGAATTTGAAGTTCCTAAGAGGATAGCTAAAAATGATAAAAGAGAAAGCAATTATAGTGAAGATTCATATACTTGTAATTTTGCAGCTTCAAAAGGAGAAATGGCAAATTTTGCATTGTATAATAGAGCGGCAGCTGTAATTAGTAACGGTGAAATAAAAGCAGTAAATAAATATTCTCATGGAAGTTCGTATGCAACTCCAAAAGTAGGAGGTTATGCGTCACTTATTCAAGAAAAATTTCCAAATATGAATTATATGCAAATAAAACAAGTCCTTTTAACAACAGCATACAGACCTAAAGATGAACTTAGTAACATAGCTGGATGGGGAGCCGTAGATATTGAAAAAGCTTTAAAAGGTCCATCAAGTTTCAATGCAGGATTAATTGAAGAAGAAAAATTTTATACAGGAAGATATGATAAAATTTTTGACAAAAAAGGAAATATCTATTTTTATGCAGATGTAAAGGACAATGATAAGTGGGAATGGTCAAATGATATTGGTGGAGGATTGACAAGCGTTCCATCAAATGATAAGACATACAATTTTCTTGTGAACTATGACAAGTATAAAATAACAACAGAAGGAAAAGAAAAAAGTGTAATAGAAAATATGAATATAAAAGCTGTACTTCCTAGCGAATACAATTATTATGAAAAGTTAAGCAAATATAATACAGGACTTAGAAAAGCTGGTACAGGTACGCTTATAACAACAGGAGATCTAAATTATAAAGGTCCAACTCAAGTTTTGGAAGGTACACTTGAAATTGATGGAGATGTTATAACTTCGCCTGTATGGGTATTTGAAAATGCAATTCTTGTACTAGATGGACAAAATCAAACATTAAAAGAAGTGAATGCTGATGGAGGACTCATAAAAATATATGGAAAAGTACATATAAATGAACTTGCTATGACAAGTATATCTGATATAAAACTTTATGGAAAAGATTCAGAATTAACAGTTGATAAATTTATTTCAACTAAGGAAAAGGCAGAAAAATTAGGTGATATCCAAGATGTGGAACTAAAAAAAGTTTCAGAAGTTAATGAAAAATGGGGAACAAATGATGTAGTAATCAATGAATATAAAGTTGTAGATCTTCCAAGAGAATTTTATTTGAGTAATTTTGGAAGTGAGTTGAAAAAAATTTGATACTAATGATTCTTATGAAAAAAATGTATGAAAAAAATTGAAAAAGAGATACACAATTTTTAGGGATTCAGATGAGTCAATAAAAAAATCGAAGTTCCAGGATACAAAAAAATGGTGTTTTTTTGCAATAGAAAAAAAGATACAGATTATGCTGGTTTTTGATCCAAGAGAATATTCAGATAATATGATAGGAGTGATTTCCTCACAGGACGATTTAAAAATCAATAGATTCTGATTTTAATTTTTGTTCCTCTTGATGAAGCCTTAAAAAGATGCAAAAGAAATAAAGAAGAAAGAAATTCAAAAAAACTTATTTGCTTATAGTAGTTTTTTTATCGGTTATAATTATTTTAAGGAAAATAATTATAACCTTTTTAAATAAATGAAAATAGGAGTAAGATTTATGGATAGAAAACACAGAAATATAATGATATTAGGAACAGGATCAAATGTAGGAAAAAGTATAATTAACACAGGGTTATGCAGAATTTTTTATCAAGATGGATTTAGCGTATCTCCTTTCAAATCACAAAATATGGCTCTGAATTCGTTTATTACGAAAGATGGAAAAGAAATGGGAAGAGCACAAGTGGTACAGGCTGAAGCAGCTAACATTGAGCCAGAAGCGTTTATGAATCCAATTTTGTTAAAACCTACGACAGATAGAAAATCTCAAGTTATTGTGAATGGGAAAATATTTAAAAATATGGATGCAAGAGAATATTTTGCTTATAAGCATAACTTGAAAGGCGAAATTATGAAGGCTTATGAGCATATTAGAAAAAATTTCGATATTTGTGTACTGGAAGGAGCAGGAAGTCCTGCGGAAATTAATTTGAAGGAAGATGATATTGTAAATACAGGAATGGCTGAAATGGCTGATGCACCTGTTATTTTGGTTGCGGACATTGACCGAGGTGGAGTTTTTGCAGCAATTTATGGAACAATTATGTTGCTTGAAGAAAGTGAAAGAAAGCGTATAAAAGGTGTGATTATTAATAAGTTTAGAGGAGACAAAAGTCTTTTGACTCCAGGAATTGAAATGATAGAAAATCTTACGAATGTGCCAGTTTTAGGAGTAATTCCGTATGTAAAACTGGGAATTGAAGAGGAAGATAGCCTTGGAATTGATAAATATAAGCAAAAAAAGGATGCGAAGATAAAAATTTCGGTAATTAAGTTGAAGAGAGTTTCTAATTTTACAGATATTGACGCTTTGGCTCATTATGAAGATGTTTCGATAAAATATGTGGAAAAAGCAAGTGAATTAGGTGACGAAGACATGATAATTATTCCTGGATCTAAAAATACGGTTGAAGATATGAAAGATTTAATTGAAAAAGATATTAGCCGACAAATTGTGAGATTAGCTAGAACAGGAACCTTTGTTTTTGGAATTTGTGGTGGTTTTCAAATGCTTGGACAAAAAATTTCAGACCCTCACGAAATGGAGTCAAATCTGAAAGAAATCAGCGGATTAGGACTTTTAGAAATTGAAACGGTCATGGAAAAAGGAAAAGTTACGACGCAATACGAAAATACAATAAAAAATGCTAGTGGAATTTTAGAGGGAATTGGTGAAATAAAAGTGAAGGGATACGAAATTCATCAAGGTTACAGTTATCCAATAGAAGAAAAAAATTATGAAAATAAAGAAATGTCAGAGGATAGCATAAAATGTATTTTTTTGGTGATGAAAAAAATAAAAAGGAATTGTGAAGAATAATATAATTGGAACATATTTACATGGAATTTTTGACAATTCAGAATTTACAAATTATTTGTTGAATGCAATTAGACGGAAAAAAAGGTGTCGATGAATTAAGTGAAAATTTTTAGTTTTGCAGAGTATAAAAAAATAATGAATATGACAAATTAGCGAAGATTTTTACGAGAAAAATTTAGATATAAAAAAATATATGAAATAATGGACGGTGAGTAATTATGAGCTTATTATCAAAAATTTTTTTATTGCATATATTTTAGACTTAATTTTTTTGGTGATCCGATAAATGTAACGCATCCAGTACAGATTATTGGGAAATTGATAGATTTTTTTAGAAAAATTATATATCAAAAAAAGGCAGAAGAAACGGAAGAATTTAGTGCTGAAGAGAAAAAAATAGGAAAAGATAAAAAGTAATAAGACTTCAAAAAAATATTTCTCAAGAAATAAAAAAACACAATTTTTTTGGAATGGAATGTTAATGAATATTTGCGTGATTTTTTTGTTACGTTTATATCAATGTTAATTTTTAGAAAAATTAAGTCAAAAAAATATAATTTTTTTACATTTTTTTGAAATTTACTTGATGTATACGATTTTTTTCTATAAATTCTTTAGCAAGAGAAGGAAAAAAAGGTTTATAAAATTTTACAAAAAGGGAAATTTAGAAATTGCTAGAAAAGAGCTATCTTACTTGGTTTCGCGTGATACTGAGAAAATGGATAAAATAATGATAATTAGAAGCACGATGGAAACAATTTCAGAAAATACAGTCGACGGAATAATTGCTCCAATGTTTTTACATGTTTATCGGGGGCCTACCACTTGCAATGACCTACAAAGCAATAAATACAATGGATTCAATGGTGGGATACAAAAATGAAAAAAATACATGGATTTTGGAAAATTTTCAGCGAAAATTGATGATGTTGCTAATTTTATTCCCGCTAGAATAACAGGAATTTTAATAATTATTTCAAGTTTCCTTCTAGGATTCGATTACAAAAATGCAAAAAAATATTTTTTTCAGAGATAGAAAAAAATCATAGCAGCCCAAATTCTGCGCATTCAGAAGCAAGTGTAGCTGGGGCCTTAGGAGTCCAATTTGGAGGAAAAGTTTCCTATTTTTGGAAAAAGAAGTAGTAAAAGCCAACAATTGGTGATAAAAAAAGGAATTTAGAACAGAAGACATTAGAAAAAAATATTAGAATAATGTACGTCACAAGTTTTTGTTGGATTAGTAATTTTTTTCATTAATAAGATTTATTATTTTTTTAAAAATTTTATAGAATTAAAAAAACTTAATTTAAGATTGCGGAACAAAAAAATATAAAATTGACAGAAATTATTCTCTCAAAAAGAAAGGAGATACTTAAATTTATGAATATCGACATAATCAGAATAATTGCTTTAACCTTCATCGTAATGTTGCACACTCTAAATCGTCAATATGGACTTGATATTTGGATGGCAGGATATTCAGTTATCTCAATTGGAGTAACCCTTTTTATCATGATAAGCGGTTATTTATTACTCGATAAAGTCGAAACTACAAAAGATTTTTTTCAAAAAAAGGTTGATGGGAATAATCCCCCTATTTATCGCATTCAATGTAATCTACGTTTTTATGTATAAATTTTCATTAATAAAAAATAATGGAAAGAGTCTTTCAGCCCCGCATTTTTGGTACATTTACATGATTTTAGGTTTGTATCTTTTAACACCGTGGTTGAGAAAAGTACTAAAATATGCAGAAAAAGGAAACTTTTTTTGTAATAATCTTATGGTTTTTTTATGTAATATTTTAAATCCATATTTAAGATTTTTTTCATTTAAAAGGAATTCCGTTTTTCCAATTTTTCCAATCGTAGGATTTTTTTGGATATTACTTAATCGGATACTACTTCAAGAAATACAAAGAAAAAAATTTCTAAAAATACCGATATTTTTATACTTTAGGAATATATTTTTTTCGGATTTTTTTAATAAGTTTTTTTCAACAAAATATATTTTTAAACACAACGGGAAAAACAAATATCCAATTTTTTTGATAAAAATTCCCTGGGAACTTTTTTCATGACAATATCATTTTTTTGGATTTTTGGCTAAAATTTAAGTTTAAAGAACGAAAAAAAGTATAAAAACTATTTCAGACGCGACATATTTTTGCATATTTAGTCCATTTAATTGTTTTTAGATTATGTAATAAGAATAAGCGATGAAATGATTTTTAAGTCTATCGCAACAATCGTGATAAGTCTTTTTAGCAGGAATGATTTACAACAATATTAAAATTCTATTTCATAAAAAAACATTAAAAAAACTTGTAAAAAAATAAAGAAAGGAGATGTGAGATGAATAAAGAAAAAAACAGATTTTTCACGGAGGAAACATATACAAAATTTTTTTAGAGAAAAAAATATAGATAAAATCTTAGATTACAGCTCAAACATAAATCCTTACGGATTACCAGAAAATTTAAAAAAAGAAATTTTTGAAAAAAATTATTTGTTTTGGAAAGATATCCAGACCCAGATTATATCGAACTTAGAGAAAAAAATAGCAGAAAAAAATAATTTGAATATAGAAAATATAATTGTTGGAAATGGAGCTACAGAAATAATTTTTTTCTTTTTATGAAAATATTATCTCCAAAAAAAGTTTTAATAGTATCTCCAACTTTCGGAGAGTACGAAAGAGCAATCAAAAGCCTCAACATTAGCTAATGATAGCCTTGAAATAAATTATTTTTGAATTAAAAAGAAACAGAAAATTTTGTTTTTAAATATCAAGAATCTTGAAACAGAATTAGAAAATAACTATGATTTATTAATTTTATGCAATCCAAACAATCCAACGGGACAATTTTTTAAAATTAAAAAAATTAGAAGAGATTTTTAAAAATTTGTGAACAAAAAAAATACAAAATTATTCGTAGATGAAGCCTTTGTAGAATTTGTAGAAGATTGGGAAAAATGAAAGCATAATAAATTCAAAAAAATAAAGAAAAATTTATTTGTAATTCGAGCTTTCACAAAGTTTTTTTCGCAATTCCAGGCTTAAGATTAGGCTATGGAATTTGTTTCAATAAGAATTTGTTAAAGAAAAATGCTAGAAAAAAAGAACCATGGAGCGTAAATAATATAGCAGATTTAGCCGGACAAACTGTTTTTAGATGATGAAAAATTATATTCAAAAAAACAAAAGAATGGATAAAAAGATCAAAAAAATACATGTATGAAAAATTTAAATAAAATCAAAGGTTTAAGAGTATATAAAACAGAAGTAAATTTCATACTTTTTAAAAAAATTGAAGATAATTTGTTAGAAAAAAAGGTTTAGATGTAAAAAAATCTAAGAAAAAAATGTTAGAAAAAAAGGCATTTTTAATTCGTGATGCATCAAATTTTTATTTATTTGGATAAACATTATTTTTAGATTGGCAATAAAAAGACAAACTAAAACAATAAAAAAAGTAATAGAAACTTTAACGTCTATTTTTAAAAAAATATAAAAAAATAAAAAAAAGTAGTTGACAATCTTTTTTTGTTTTTTTGATATAATACCTCTTGTCGATACGAAAATGTATCATGTACAATAAACAAATGAATAGAAGAAGCATATACCATGAAAGATGTGATAAATAAGGGCTTTTAATAATAAAAAGTTCCTGTCAATAAGACTTTAAAAGGTGAAAATAAATATTGAATGAAGAGTTTGATCCTGGCTCAGGATGAACGCTGACAGAATGCTTAACACATGCAAGTCAATGGGGAAACGGTGCTTGCACCGCGATAACCATGGCGGACGGGTGAGTAACGCGTAAAGAACTTGCCTCTTAGTCTGGGATAACAGATGGAAACGACTGATAAGACTAGATACTATTAAAGTTTCGCATGAAACTTTAATGAAAAGAGATGCTAAGAGAGAGCTTTGCGTCCTATTAGTTAGTTGGTGAGGTAACGGCTCACCAAGACGAAGATAGGTAGCCGGTCTGAGAGGATGAACGGCCACAAGGGGACTGAGATACGGCCCTTACTCTTACGGGAGGCAGCAGTGGGGAATATTGGACAATGGAGGAGACTCTGATCCAGCAATTCTGTGTGCACGAAGACGGTTTTCGGATTGTAAAGTGCTTTCAGCAGGGAAGAAGAAAGTGACGGTACCTGCAGAAGAAGCGACGGCTAAATACGTGCCAGCAGCCGCGGTAATACGTATGTCGCGAGCGTTATCCGGAATTATTGGGCATAAAGGGCATCTAGGCGGATATACAAGTCAGGGGTGAAAACTTAGGGCTCAACTCAAAGCTTGCCTTTGAAACTGTATATCTAGAGTGCTGGAGAGGTGGACGGAACTACACGAGTAGAGGTGAAATTCGTAGATATGTGTAGGAATGCCGATGATGAAGATAGTCCACTGGACAGCAACTGACGCTGAAGTGCGAAAGCTAGGGGAGCAAACAGGATTAGATACCCTGGTAGTCCTAGCTGTAAACGATGATTACTGGGTGTGGGCATGAAGAGTGTCTGTGCCGAAGCTAATGCGATAAGTAATCCGCCTGGGGAGTACGACCGCAAGGTTGAAACTCAAAGGAATTGACGGGGACCCGCACAAGCGGTGGAGCATGTGGTTTAATTCGACGCAACGCGAGGAACCTTACCAGATCTTGACATCCTACGTAGGCCTGTGAGAACAGGCCGTGCCTTTGGGAACGTAGAGACAGGTGGTGCATGGCTGTCGACAGCTCGTGTCGTGAGATGTTGGGTTAAGTCCCGCAACGAGCGCAACCCCTATAGTTAGTTACCATCATTAAGTTGGGGACTCTAACTCAGACTGCCTCGCGAAGAGCAGGAGGAAGGTGGGGATGACGTCAAGTCATCATGCCCCTTATGATCTGGGCTCACACGTGCTACAATGGTTGGTACAAAGAGGAGCAAAACGGTGACGTGGAGCAAAACTAAAAAGCCAATCTAAGTTCGGATTGAAGTCTGCAACTCGACTTCATGAAGTTGGAATCGCTAGTAATCGCAAATCAGCAATGTTGCGGTGAATACGTTCTCGGGTCTTGTACACACCGCCCGTCACACCACGAGAGTTGTTTGCACCTGAAGTTACTGGTTCAACCGTAAGGAGGAAGGTACCTAAGGTGTGGATAGTGATTGGGGTGAAGTCGTAACAAGGTATCCGTACCGGAAGGTGCGGATGGATCACCTCCTTTCTAAGGAGTATATAAATACTAAATCTGTTTGGATTATGTTTCTTCTAGCATAAGGACAATGGGAAATGAATAGTAGGTAAAAAGATTACAATGAAAACAGGAAAACTGTTAGAGTTAGAATAAAGCTATTAAGGGCACACGGAGGATGCCTAGGCAACAAAAGCCGATGAAGGACGTGATAAGCTGCGAAAAGCTTGGTGGAGGTGCACATAACCTTTGATGCCAAGATGTCCGAATGGGAAAACCTATATGTGTAAATCACATATACGAAAGAGGTAAGTCCGTGAACTGAAACATCTAAGTAACGGGAGGAAAAGAAAGTAAAAACGATTCTCTAAGTAGCGGCGAGCGAACGGAGAACAGCCTAAACCATATACATGTAAGTTGGCGACGTTGTGTATATGGGGTAGAGGGACTTTAATAGACTAATAGCCATAAAGTCATTTTACTAGTAGAGTAAGTGGAACACAGCTGGGAAGCTGGACCAAAGAAGGTGATAGTCCTGTAGAACGTAAAACTATTAGTGAAACTTAAAGCACCCGAGTAGCATCAAGCACGAGGAATTTGGTGTGAATCTGCGTGGACCATATCACGTAAGGCTAAATACTTTTGTTGACCGATAGAGAAGAGTACCGTGAGGGAAAGGTGAAAAGAACCCTGAGTAAGGGAGTGAAATAGAATTTGAAACCGTGTGCTTACAAACGGTAGGAGCTCGCAAGAGTGACTGCGTGGATTTTGGTTAATCATCCTGCGAGTTATGATATATGGCAAGGTTAAAAAGAATGGAGCCGAAGGGAAACCGAGTCTTAATAGGGCGACAAGTCGTATGTCATAGACGCGAAACCTAGTGATCTAGGCCTGTCCAGGTTGAAGCTAAGGTAAGACTTAGTGGAGGACCGAACTCACCGCCGTTGAAAAGTTGGGAGATGAGATAGGTCTAGGGGTGAAAAGCCAATCGAACTAGGAGATAGCTCGTTCTCTCCGAAATGCATTTAGGTGCAGCCTTAATTTTAAGATATGTGGGGGTAGAGCACTGTATGATCTAGGGGGCGTATTGCTTACCGAAATCAAGCAAACTACGAATACCATATATTAATGATTAGGAGTGAGTCTATGGATGATAAGGTCCGTGGACAAAAGGGGAACAGCCCAGACCACCAGCTAAGGTCCCTAATTATGTCTAAGTGGGAAAGGAGGTGGATATTCACAGACAACCAGGAGGTTGGCTTAGAAGCAGCCATACCTTAAAAGAGTGCGTAATAGCTCACTGGTCGAGAGTATCTGCGCCGAAGATGTAACGGGGCTAAGACATAAACCGAAGCTGTGGAAGATGCTTTCGCATCTTGGTAGGAGAGCGTTCTGTAAGCCGATGAAGGCAGGCTGCAAGGCCTGCTGGAGGTATCAGAAGTGAGAATGCAGGAATGAGTAGCGAGAAGGCGGGTGAGAATCCCGCCGGCCGGAAGTCCAAGGTTTCCAGGGGAAGGTTTGTCCGCCCTGGGGAAGTCGGGACCTAAGCCGAGGCTAAGTAGCGTAGGCGAATGGAAAATAGGTTAATATTCCTATACCACTTAATTAACGTTTTTACTGATGGAGTGACGCAGGAAGGTATGTGAGAAGGCTGACGGTTTAGCCTTTCTAAGGAAATAGCGTGAGCATATAGGCAAATCCGTATGCTTAAACGTGAGAACTGATGGGTAAGCACCTCTTGGTGTAAGTCACAAATCCTACACTGCCAAGAAAAACTTCTAAGGAGGAAATTAAGTGCCCGTACTGTAAACCGACACAGGTGGACAGAGTGAGAAACTTAAGGCCGACAGGCTAACTCTAGCTAAGGAACTCTGCAAAATAGCCCCGTAACTTCGGGAGAAGGGGTGCCTATATTACTTGAGAAGAGAAACACTTCAAGGGGAAATAGGTCGCAGTGAAGAGTCTCAAGCAACTGTTTACCAAAAACACAGGTCTATGCTAAGCTGAAAGGCGACGTATATGGGCTGACACCTGCCCAGTGCCGGAAGGTTAAGAGGAGGATTGAGAGATCCGAATTGAAGCCCCGGTGAACGGCGGCCGTAACTATAACGGTCCTAAGGTAGCGAAATTCCTTGTCGGGTAAGTTCCGACCTGCACGAATGGTGAAATGATTTGAGAGCTGTCTTGGCTGGAGGCCTGGTGAAGTTGTAATGTCGGTGAAGATACCGACTACCTGCAGTAGGACGGAAAGACCCCGTGGAGCTTTACTGTAGCTTGGCATTGGGTTTTGGCAATGTGTGTATAGGATAGTTGGGAGACTATGAAGTAATGGCGTCAGTTGTTACAGAGTCGCTGTTGGAATACCAACCATATGTTGTTGAAATTCTAATCCGGTATCGGAGACAGTGCTAGGTGGGCAGTTTGACTGGGGCGGTCGCCTCCAAAAGAGTAACGGAGGCGTTCAAAGGTTCCCTCAGGTTGGATGGAAATCAACCTAAGAGTGCAAACGCATAAGGGAGCTTGACTGCGAGACTGACGGGTCGAGCAGGTACGAAAGTAGGAGTTAGTGATCCGGTGGTTCCGTATGGAAGGGCCATCGCTCAACGGATAAAAGCTACCCCGGGGATAACAGGCTGATACTTCCCAAGAGTCCATATCGACGGAAGTGTTTGGCACCTCGATGTCGGCTCGTCTCATCCTGGGGCTGGAGAAGGTCCCAAGGGTTGGGCTGTTCGCCCATTAAAGAGGCACGCGAGCTGGGTTCAGAACGTCGTGAGACAGTTCGGTCCCTATCCACTGCAGGCGCTAGAATATTGAAAAGATCTGTCCTTAGTACGAGAGGACCGGGATGGACAAACCTCTGATGTATCAGTTGTCACGCCAGTGGCATGGCTGAGTAGTCACGTTTGGAAGGGATAATCGCTGAAAGCATCTAAGTGAGAAGCCCACTTTGAGATGAGTGTTCTTTTAGTATCCATCGAGAACAGGTGGTGATAGGCTGGAGGTGTAAGTATAGAGATATATTTAGCTGACCAGTACTAATATTACGAAAGCTTTTATTATTCTTTTTACCGTACTATTTATTTCTCATTGTCTTTATTAAATTTTAAGTTTGGTGACAATAGCGACAGGGATACACCTGGTTACATTTCGAACCCAGTAGTTAAGTCTGTTTACGCCGAAGATACTTAGAGCTGTCTAGGGAAAATAGGAAATTGCCAAACTTTTTAATATATATTCTTATTAAAAAAGAGTGTCTCCGTAGCTCAGCTGGTTAGAGCATCTGACTGTTAATCAGAGGGTCGTTGGTTCGAGTCCAACCGGGGACGCCATTTTTTTATTTTACAAAAAAATGTTGTAAAAAATGGAGTTGATAAATATTATATTTTGTGGTAAAAATTTTTTTATATTTTTGAAGTTTAGAACTTTTTGGGGGTTATAGAATTGGGAGGAGTTGTTATGAGAAATACTAAGTGGAATGTGAAAAGTATACCTAGTAATAGAGAAATTGTAGGGGAAAGTTTAAATGTTGATTATGATATCTTGAAAATTCTTTATTCACGTGGGATAAGGGAAGAAGAAGGTGTTCGAAAATTTTTAAATCCAAAGCTTGAAAATATACAAGATCCGTATGGGTTGTTTGATATGGAGAAGACGGTTTTAGAGATTGAGAACGCGATTAGAGAGAATAAAAATATTTGGATTTATGGGGATTATGATGTTGATGGGATAACTTCGACGTCAGTTCTTTATTTGGCTTTGAAGGAATTAGGAGCTGAGAATGTGAATTATTATATTCCTATTAGAGATGAGGGGTATGGATTAAATAATGAAGCATTAAAGAAAATTAAAGAATCGGGAGCAGATCTAGTTATAACAGTGGATTGTGGGATAACTTCATTTCCAGAAATAGAGTTTGCAAATTCTATTGGGTTGCCAATTATTATTACGGATCATCATAATTTACATGGGAATAAAGTTCCTGATGCAGTTGCAGTTGTGAATCCTAAAAGAAAAGAAAACAAATTTACGTTTCCATCTTTAGCAGGAGTGGGGACGATTTTTATGGTTGTTTTATGTTTATTTGAAAGAGCTGGAGAAAAAGAAAAGGCTTATGAATACATAGATTTAGTGGCAATAGGTACAGTGGCGGATATTGTTCCGTTATTAGAGGAAAATCGAATTTTAACTAAATTTGGATTGGAAAAATTGTTACATTCTAAAAATAAAGGTTTGAATTATTTATTGTATAAATTATTTTTTAGTGGGAATAAGGATCAGAAGGAGACTAAAACAGAGTATACTACATATGATGTGGGATTTATTATTGCGCCAGTTTTTAATGCAGCTGGGAGATTAAAAGATGCAAAAATGGTTGTAAAATTGCTGATTTCTGATAATAGTCGTGAGATTGAAGTAATTGTACAAGAATTGATTGATAAAAATTTTGAGAGAAAAGATTTGCAAAATAATATAGTTGAGATGGTTGAAAAGAATATTGAAGATAAGAATTTAAAAAGAAGATTATATTATTGTGGATGGGGATCCAAAATATCATCATGGTGTAATAGGAATTGCTGCTTCAAAGATTGTTGATAAATATAATAAGCCGACAATAATTATGGAAATTAAGGAGGATCAAGGATTAGCTGTAGGGTCATGTAGAAGTATTGGAAATTTTAACATCTTGGAGGCGTTACAGTCAATGCCAGAATTGTTTTTGAAATTTGGTGGACATTCAGGTGCAGCGGGATTTACGTTACCTATAAAAAATATTGAATTATTACGAAAAAAAATTAATAGTTATGCGAAGAATATTTTGAAGGAAGAGGATTTTGTTAAGATAATAGAGATTGATAAGCAAATTCCTGTTCAAAAAATATCATATGAGTTTTTTCAGTTGATAGATTTATTGAAACCGTTTGGTTTTGGGAATCCGACGCCAACATTTTTGACGAAGAGTGTTTTTTTTGAGAATATTAAATTTATTGGTGAGAATAAAAATCATATTATGTTTGATGTTCAGCAAAAAGGCTATACTAGTAGAAATGCTGTTTGGTTTAATTCAGGAGAATTTTTTTAAAGAGTTGAATGAAGGATTAATTTATGATATTGTTTATAAAATGAAAAAAATGAATTGTATCAAGATAGATATTATACGAAAGTTTATATTGAAGATGTGAAACACTCAAAAATTAATAGATGATAGACTTATTTATTATTATTCGCTTTTTACAACGTCTTTTCCGATGAAATCAGTATTTTTATACAAATATTGATGTTAGTGATGAGAATAAAAGTGAAATTAGTATGAAAACAGAAGTTGATCAAATTTCGTTGTTTCAAGGGAAAAAAATTTATAGGACGTTTAGATTATAATGTCTCAAAAATTATTGATGCAGTTGAAAGAATACTACAATTGGAATTTTTTTCTGTGGAAATTGAAAAAAATAAAACGTACAACAACTCATAATATTATTTTTTTATTACAATAACAAGGGACTATTCGTTTAAGTGTTATGAAGTTAAGGATGTTGGAATTTTTTTAATAAGATTAAATCATTTTTTTATTGGGAAAAATTGGAATATAATTCTTTTTACAAAAATGTTAGCAGAATTTTTTTAGGAATGATAAAAAAATTTGATAATTGAAAATGATTTTTACAGATTCTAATTCAGTAAAATTAAATAGAAAAAAACAAAAAAATTTATCTTCTGTAATAAAAAATATTTTTGACAGTAGGGATGTTTTATAAAACAAAGTTGGATAAAAAGTCAAATTGTTGTTACAGAAGAAAAATGAGAAAAATATTTGCAACTCCATTGTTTAAAGATTATTTTGATATTAATAATAATGTTGAAGATGTGAGAGAATATCCATTTACTGTATTTTTATGAATTTGATGAAAATGAAGTTTTTAGATTTGTTTTCTGATGAATTAAAAAAACGAAAATGAAGTTGAAGATAAAGAAAATACAAATTTAGAAGGAAAGAATTTGGAAATAAAAAAATGCAAGTTCTGGAGTTGTTAGTGAAGACGTAGGATTGAAAGTTGCTGAAGATGGGGGAGCTACAGAAAATTTTGTAGGAACTCGTGATAATAGGGAAAAAGAAAACTTAGAAGACTTTAAAAATGAATGGAAAAAAATAAATTTTTGTATAATTACAAATAAAAAAACAGATTTGGATGAAAAAGGTTATTGAAAAAAATATCGTTTGAAAATTTTTAGATTTCAAAAAGTAAAAAGTCTGAAAGAATTGTTTATTTGTCAGATTTGACGAATGAAGAACGAAAAAGGATTGAAAAAAATATTTATGTTAAATATTTGCCAATTGAGGAAAAAAATTAGGTTAAAAAAAGTTTTGGAGGAAACGGCTGAAACTATTTATTGCGATAATTCTATTGAAGAAATATTGTAATTTTTTAAGGAAAATTATTTTTATAAAAAAATGTTGTAAATACGTCATAAGTTTTTTTGTTGATAAAATACAGAAATGATGGCGTATTTTTTTATTTGTACAGTAAAAATTTTTTGAAATTAGATGTAAAAGTTACGGATATTCACTATTTTTACTCTGTCCTAGAAAAAAATAAATGTTTGACAAAAAGAGGAAAAAAAGGTATACAATAAGATTGTAAATACAAAAAAACTTCAGGGCAGGGTGAAATTCCCGACCGGTGGTATAGTCCACGAGCGCAAATATGATTATTTTTGCAAAGCACGAACTGGTGGGATTCCAGTACCGATAGTAGAGTCTAGATGAAAGAAGTTAATATAAAAAAATATTTTTGATCTAAATTTAATTTTAATTTATTGATTTTTGAGAATAAGTTTGTAAAAAGTTATTTTTAGAAATTTTTGAGTTATACTACAGAAAATTAAAAATATTTAGATTTTTTTGTAAATGGTATTAAGAAAAATATTTTTTTATTAATAGTGAATGTTCTGGGTTTTAGAAATCCAGTTTTTTTGAATTTAATAACTTTTTGATAAGTGAAAAAAATTTTGATGGGAAATAAGAAAAATGAATATTAAAATAATTTAGGAGGAATAAAAATGAGAACGTTAGAAGGAAAATTTAATGGAAAAGGTTTAAGAATAGGAATTGTTGCAGGGAGATTTAATGAGTTTATTACTTCAAAATTAGTAGGTGGAGCAGTAGATGTATTGAAAAGAAATGATGTAAATGATGAAGATATCGATATTGCTTGGGTTCCAGGAGCTTTTGAAATACCTTTAATTACTAAAAAAATGGCTGAATCAAAAAAATATGATGCGATTTTGACTTTAGGAGCTGTTATAAAAGGGGCAACACCTCATTTTGATTATGTTTGTGCAGAAGTTTCTAAAGGAGTGGCTCAAATTTCATTGCAAACAGGATTGCCTGTGATGTTTGGTGTGTTGACTACGAATAATATTGAAGAAGCAATTGAAAGAGCAGGAACAAAAGCAGGAAATAAAGGTTCTGACGTTGCATTTGGTGCATTGGAAATGATTGATTTGATAAAAAATATTGGATAATTTCAGAATAAATATTTGATATTTTCTAAGATTAAGTTTTAAAAGTTTAGAAAAATTAATAAAATAAAGGGAAAATAAAATGGAAGAAAATATTGATGAAAAATATATGCGAATGGCAATTGAACTTGCGAAAAAAGGTGCGGGTGCGGTAAATCCTAATCCAATGGTTGGAGCTGTTGTGGTAAAAAACGGAGAAGTGATTGGGAAAGGATATCATAAGTTTTTTGGTGGACCTCATGCTGAAGTTTATGCGTTGGAAGAGGCTGGAGAAGATGCTCATGGAGCTACGATTTATGTGACTTTAGAGCCGTGTTCGCATTATGGGAAAACACCGCCTTGTGCGAAAAAAATAATAGATATGGGAATAAAAAAATGTTTTATTGGATCTAGTGATCCGAATCCAAAAGTAGCTGGAAAAGGTGTGGCGATGCTAAAGGAAGCAGGAATTGAAGTCGTGGAAAATGTATTAAAAGAGGAATGTGATGAGGTGAATCAAGTTTTCTTTAAATATATAAAAACAAAAATTCCTTATTTGTTTGTGAAATGTGGGATAACATTAGATGGGAAAATAGCTTTGTCAAATGGAATTTCAAAATGGATAACAAATAGTATCGCTAGAGAGAAAGTTCAGTATTATCGAAATAAATTTATGGGAATAATGGTTGGGATAAATACGGTTCTCATGGATGATCCAAGTTTAACAGCGAGAATTGAAAATGGTGTAGATCCTTTTAGAATTATTGTTGATCCACATTTAAAGATTGATGAAAATTTTAAGGTTGTGAAAAATAATGAGGATGAAAAAACAGTGATTATTACTTCACAAAAAAATCAATTTATTGAAAATATTGAAAAATCTAAAAAAATACTGAGATTCAAATAAAACAGAAAAAATTATGTGATGAAAACAAAATAAAATTTATTTTTATTGAAGGTGAAAAATTTTCTTTTGAAAAAATGCTTGAAGAGATTGGGAAAATAGGAATTGACAGTGTTTTGCTAGAAGGTGGAGAAAGCCTTATTTCACTTGCATTTAAAGAAAATGTGATTGATGGTGGAGAAATTTTCATTGCAAATAAAATTTTAGGTGATAGTAGTGCAAAACCTTTTATTTCTGGATTTGTGAGAGAAAAAATGGACGAGGCTATTCAATTGACAAATGTGAAAAATAATATTTATGGCGAAAATGTAGGAATGGAGTTTTATTTCAAGAAATATAATGAAATGGGATAAGATTAGGAGAAAATATGTTTACAGGTTTAGTCGAAGAAATGGGAAAAGTCGTGAATATTTCTAAGAAGGCGACGGGTTTAGGAATAACGATAAAAGGTGACAAGGTTGTTGAAAAGGCAAAAATTGGAGATAGTATAGCGGTAAATGGAGTTTGTTTGACGGTTACGGAAATTAGTGGAAATACTTTTACGGCAGATGTGATGTATGAAACAATTGAAAGAAGTGGATTAAAGAGAATAACTGTTGGAGAATCGGTAAATCTTGAAAAATCATTGACTTTGATGACGTTTTTAGGTGGACATTTAGTAATGGGAGATGTCGATAGTGAAGCAAAGATTATTTCAATTGTTCCGAAAGGGATCGCTAAATTGTATAAGTTTCAGTTGGAGGAAAAACATAGACAGAATATTAAATATGTGGTTGAGAAAGGGAGAGTTACGATAGATGGAGCTAGTCTTACTGTAATTGATGTGGACGATGATTTGGGAACTTTTTCGGTCTCGTTGATTCCGCATACTTTGGAAAATATTACGCTTGGGAAGAAAAAAATAGGAGATTTCGTTAATATTGAAACTGATTTGTTTGGAAAATATGTAGAAAAAATCTTGAAGTTTAATAATTTTTGAAAAATAATGATAATGAGAAAAAAATCAAAATTGACAATGGAATTTTTTTGCAAAAGAATGGATTTTAGTGAATATTAATTAGAAAGGAGAAGAAAATGGAGAGAAAATTTAATACGGTAGAAGAAGCGTTGGAAGATTTGAAGATTGGGAAACCAGTTGTTGTTGTAGATGATGAAGATAGAGAAAATGAGGGAGATTTAGTGTTACCAGCACAAGTTGCTACTTATGAATGGTTAAATTTTATTATAAATCAAGCAAGAGGTTTGATGTGTGTGCCTGTTTCAGTGGAGGTTGCACAAAGATTACAATTGGATCCGATGACTGCTAGAAATACTGATCATCATGGAACAGCATTTACGATTTCTGTAGATGCGGCAGAAGGTACGACAACTGGGATTTCGACAGGTGATAGATTGAAAACAGTTTTGGATTTGGCAGATCCGACTAAAAAAGCTGAAGATTTTTTGAGACCAGGTCATATGTTTCCGTTAATAGCGAAAAAAGGTGGAGTGCTTGAAAGAAGAGGACATACTGAAGCAGCAGTTGATTTGGCGAAACTTTGTGGATTTGAACCAGTTGGAGTTATTATGGAAATCTTGAATCAAGATGGGACAATGGCTAGAAGAGATGATTTATTTGAATTTTGTGAAGAACATGATTTGAAAATAATTACAGTTGATGAATTGATTTTGTACAGAAAAAAAAACGAAAAATTAGTTAAAAATGAAGCGGATGTTAGAATTCCTACGAAATTTGGGGAATTTGAGTTCGTTGGTTACAGTGATCAAATTGAGAATAAAGAATATTTAGCAATTATAAAAGGGGATGTTAGAGGTAAGGAAAATGTGACTGTGAGACTTCATTCAGAATGTTTGACGGGAGATGTTTTCGGTTCTAAAAGATGTGATTGTCAAGATCAGTTACATAAATCGTTGCATGAAATTGAAAACAAAGGAGAAGGTTTGGTAATTTATTTGAGACAAGAAGGTAGAGGAATTGGGATTTTGAATAAATTGAAAGCGTATAAACTTCAAGATCAAGGTTATGATACTGTGGAAGCTAATCACAAATTAGGATTTGAAGATGATTTGAGAGATTATGCTGTGGCAGCTCAGATTATAAAAGATCTAAATATTAAATCAATTTCTTTAATGACAAATAATCCATCTAAAAATCAAGGGATTGGAAACTTATGGAATCAAAGTTGTAGATAGAGAAGAAATTGAAATTCCAGCAAATGATGTTGATGAGAAATATTTGAAGACAAAAAAAGAAAAAATGGGACATTTGTTGAAACAGAAATTATAAAAAAATGTAAAAAGAACTGATTTTTTTATTGAAATAAAAGTTAGTTCTTTTTTTATTTTTCAGTAGGATGTGTTACTCAATAATATAATTAGTAGTTTGAAATTTTTTTAAATGAAATTTTTCTATTTTTTGAAATGAAGTAAATGTGATATAATGAGAATATGAAAAGAAATTTGATGAAGAAAATTTTAAAAGGAAAAGAGGAATGAGAAAATGTATGATACATTAAAAGATAGATTTTTGAGATATGTGAAATTTGAGACTAGATCGGATGAGAAAAGTGAAACTATTCCATCGACACCAACACAACTTGAGTTTGCGAAGATTCTTGCGAAGGAATTGGAAGAGATTGGGATGGAAAATGTGTATGTGAATGATGCTTGTTTTGTGAATGCGACATTGCCTGGGAATGTTGATAAAGATGTGCCTGTGATTGGATTTATTGCACATATGGATACTGCAGATTTTAATGCGACTAATGTTAATCCGAAAATTGTGGAAAATTATGATGGGGAAGATATTGTGTTGAATGATGTGAAAGACATTGTGTTGTCAGTTGAGGAGTTTCCTAATTTGAAAAATTATGTGGGGAAAACGGTGATCACTACTGATGGGACTACGCTTTTGGGGGCTGACGATAAAGCTGGAATTGTGGAAATTGTTGAAGCGATGAAGTATTTGATTGAGCATCCAGAAATTAAGCATGGGACTGTGAAGTGGCATTTGGACCTGATGAGGAAATTGGTCGTGGTGCAGATAATTTTAATGTGGAAGAATTTGGTGCTGATTTTGCGTATACGATGGATGGAGGACCTGTTGGAGAGCTTGAATACGAGAGCTTTAATGCAGCAGGAGCGGTTTTCAAGATAAAAGGTAAGAGCGTACATCCTGGAACAGCGAAGGGAAAATTGATAAATGCAAGTTTGATTGCGGCAGAAGTTGTGAATAGTTTTCCAGCTGATGAAGTGCCTGAAAAAACAGAAGGATATGAAGGTTTCTATTTCCTTGATAAAATTAATTCGAATTGTGAAGAAGCAGAATTATCGTATATTTTGAGGGATCACGATAGAGAAAAATTTGAAGCAAAGAAAGAATTTGCAGCAAATGTTGCGAAAAAAATTAATGAAAAATATGGAAAAGAATTGGTAAGTGTTGAGATAAAAGACCAATATTACAACATGGGTGAAATAATTAAAGACCATATGAATGTAGTGGAAATCGCTAAAAAAGCAATGGAAAATTTGGGAATAAAACCAGTAATTGAGCCAATTCGTGGTGGAACAGACGGTTCTAAAATTTCATTTATGGGACTTCCTACACCAAATATTTTTGCAGGTGGAGAAAATTTTCATGGAAAATATGAATTTGTTGCACTTGAAAGTATGATTTTGGCAACTGATGTAATTGTGGAAATTGTGAAATTGAATGGAAAAGGGAAATAATAAATGAGGAAAGCACTAGCAAAAACGTATATATATGAATTAATTTTTTTGTGTATTTATTTAATAATTACGAATAAACTTTTGGAAATTTTTTTGAAGAAAAAAATTTATTTTTAGGAGTTTTTTTATAATTTTAATAATAAATGTAGTGGTGTTTTTTTATTTGATAATCTATTTGATAATTTTATTGAGATCGCAATATTATGTGTATAAATTGAATCTTTCAAAAAGTATTATGATGGAGAAAAAAAACTATATAAGATGAAAAAAATTAATATTATGAAAGATATTCACAGAATTAATTTGTCAGCTTATTATAGGTTATTAAATAAAGAGGAAGAAGCATTGAGATATTTGACTGAAGTGAGAATAAGCAGGTTTACATTGCCAATAGTGAGATATTGTTATTATATGAATTTAGCAGAATATAAATATTACAATGGAAAAAGAAGAAGCTAGAAAAAAATACTTGATGAGAATATTAAGAAAGAATCTAACAAAAAAACTTATTAGAAATTTTTTTAGATTATGGAGATAATCCCGAACAAAAGGTTGTTGAACTTGAAAAAATATTACCAAAACAGAAAAATAGATTGTATAAACTGCAAGTGGAGAATGCTTTAGCAATAACATACGAAGAAATTGGAAATTTTGAAAAAGCAATGGAATTTTATAAGGAAGTGGCTGAAAAGGAAAGTGAAATTTATTTTATTAAAGTTGCGAAAGAAAAAGTTTTGGAGTTAAGTTTAAAGAATAAAGAAATTTAGCAGGAAAGGATATGAGATGAAATGTTTGATTTAGCAGGTGAAGTTGCTCTTGTTACAGGAGGAGCAAAAGGAATTGGAAAAGGAATTGCGAAAGCATTGAAACAGGCTAGGGCAAAGGTTATTATTGGAGACATTGATAAGGAAAACGGGAAGATGACAGCAAATGAGCTGGATGGAGATTTTTATTATCTTGATGTTACAAATAAAGAGCAAGTGCAAGAAGTTGTTCAGAATATTTGTGAAAAATATGGAAAATTGAGTATTCTTTGTTCAAATGCAGGGATTTTTCCACAAGTGGCTATTGAAGATATGACAGAAGAAGATTGGGATAAGGTTCAGAATATAAATGTAAAAGGAGCTTTTTTGGTAATACAAGCGACATTGAAACATATGAAAAAACAAAATTATGGACGTATAGTATTAACATCTTCAATTACAGGTGATATTACTGGATATCCAGGATGGGCACATTATGGAGCGAGTAAAGCGGCTCAATTAGGATTTATGCGAACTGCAGCTTTAGAATATGCAAAATATGGAATTACAATTAATGCTATTCAACCAGGTAATATTTTGACAGATGGATTAATAGAAGCTGGGGAAGAATATATGAATAAGATGAAGAGTGTAATTCCAGTTAATGCTCTAGGAAAACCTGAAGATATTGGGTACACAGCTGTTTTTTTGGCAAGTCATGAAGCTGGATTTATTACTGGACAAAGAATAGTTGTAGATGGCGGACAGATATTGCCAGAAACTCCAGATTTTTAATAAATAAAATAATTTTTTTTTCTTTTGAAAAAAGTGTTGAAATTATAGCGTATTTTGTGATAAAATAGTTTAATTTAAAAAAGATAGTGATAGTAATACAGAAGAGTGGAAAATCTCTCTTAATTTACTGATTACACTCATGTACAAAACTGTTCGTAACACATAAATTCGAAATAAGGAGGAGATTTGAAAATGAATCAAAGTTCAAAAATTGTAATGGAAGGGTTAACATTTGATGATGTATTGTTGATTCCACAAGCGTCTGAGGTGATACCTAGTGAGGTTGTCTTAAAAACAAAATTAACTAAAAAATTAGAGTTAAATGTACCTATTTTAAGTGCGGCAATGGATACAGTAACAGAATCTCAGTTAGCAATTGCGATTGCAAGAGAAGGTGGAATTGGGTTTATTCATAAGAATATGACAATTGAAAGACAGGCTGATGAAGTTGCGAAAGTAAAAAGATCTGAAAGTGGAATGATTACAAATCCTATAACTTTAAGGGAACATGCAATTCTAAAAGAAGCAAATGAATTAATGAAAATGTATAAAATATCTGGATTACCAGTAGTTGATGAAGAAAATAATTTAAAAGGAATTATTACAAATAGAGACTTAAAATATAGAGAAGACTTATCGGTAAAAAGTTGTAGATATTATGACAAAACAACCGTTAATCACTGCTCCAGTGGGAACTACATTGGATGAAGCAAAACAAATTTTGTTGGAACATAGAATTGAAAAATTGCCAATAGTCGAAGGCGATAAATTAAAAGGATTAATTACAATAAAAGATATTGATAATGTTATTAACTATCCTAACGCTGCGAAAGATGCTCAAGGAAGATTGAGAGTAGGTGCAGGAGTTGGAGTTGGAGCTGATTCAGTAAGAAGAGTAAAAGCATTAGTTGAAGCTGGAGTTGATATTATTGCAGTTGATTCGGCACACGGACATTCTAAAGGTGTAATCGAAAGAATTAAAGAAATTAGAGAAGCATTTCCTGATTTAGATATTATTGGAGGAAATATTGTAACACCAGAAGCAGCTCTTGATTTGATCGAAGCTGGAGTAAATGCGGTAAAAGTAGGAGTTGGACCTGGTTCAATTTGTACGACAAGGGTAGTTGCAGGAGTTGGAGTTCCTCAAATTTCAGCAGTAATGCAAGTTGCAGAAGTTTGTCATGAAAGAGGAATTGGTGTAATTGCTGATGGTGGAATTAAATTATCTGGAGATGTTGTAAAAGCGATTGCAGCTGGAGCAGATTGCGTTATGTTAGGTGGAATGTTGGCTGGAACTGATGAAGCACCAGGAGAAGAAATCTTGTATAACGGAAGAAAATTCAAAACTTATGCTGGAATGGGATCACTTGCAGCGATGAAGAGAGGAAGTTCAGACAGATATTTCCAATTAGAATCTGCAACAGATAAGTTAGTTCCAGAAGGAATTGAATCAATGGTTCCATATAAAGGAAGATTGAAAGACACTGTTTATCAAATTTGTGGAGGACTTCGTTCAGGAATGGGATATTGTGGAGCACCTACAATTAAAGATTTAAAAGAAAATGGAAAATTTGTTAAAATAACAGGAGCTGGATTGGCAGAAAGTCACCCTCACGATGTAATTATAACAAAAGAAGCACCAAACTATAACAATACTAGCAAATAGTTTTTGGAATGAAAAAAATAAGATATTGAAAATAATTTTTTTAGAAAAAAATTTAAAAAAACTATTTTTTTGAAATAAAAAAACAGAGTTATTAGAAAAAAATAAAAAAATAAAAAAATGTTAGAAAGATGTGTTTGAAAAACGAGTTACAGTAAGGAATTTCTAGTTTAAAAATGATTGAAAAAAATTAGAGATTTTTGTGTTTTTTTGGACACATCTAATAAATTTAAGTGAAAAAGGAGAATTTATGAAGAAATTATTGTTTTTGGCATTGATGCTTGGATTGAGTAGTATTTCATTTTTCGTATGAAGATTATTACGAGAAGGTTTATGTTGTAAAAGTTTCAAAAAAATGATATTTACAAGGAGATAAATGCGACTCCAAGACAACAAAAAAAGATTGAATAAAATATTGGAAAAAAATATCAAAAAGAAGCAGATAAAGTAGATGGAAGAACTGTTAAATTTGATGAAAAGAAAGTAAAAATTGGGAAAATCGAAGAGGAAAGATATTTAGAAATTTCTAAAAATTTTGTCGCCTGAACAGTTACAAAAAAATTTAGTAATTATGTGAATGGACAAAAAGACTGAATTTAATGAAAAAAATGATAAGATAAAAAAATTAGTGGATTCGTTAGACTTGACAAATGAACAAAAAAATGAAGTTTTTGAAGGCTAAAAGAGAATTTGAAAGAAATATAAATAAATTGAAAAAAATCAAAATTTATCAGACAGTGAATTTTTCGGAAAAAAATATTATGAATTGAGAAAAAGTTAGAAATGAAGAAATTGATAAAGTTTTGACACCTGAACAAAGAGAAAAGTTGAAATAATGTTATGATTATTGAATATAGCATTTTTGAAAAAAATGAAGAATAAAGGCAGGAAATTTTTTTAGACTATTTTTTTAGTTTAAAAGTTTTTTTGTCTTTTTTAATATTTTTCTTTATCAGTATAATAGATGAGGAGTTAATTCTATTATTAACAAATACAAAAACTCATAGTGATTTATTTTTAAATATTGAATTTTTGATAAAAAAATTTCTTTAGATTAATTGTATGTTATACTAAGATTGAGCTAATTAAAAGTATATTTTTTTATTGTAATAATTAATGATTAATCAAAATTCACTACAATGGAAATATGCCTTAAAAGTAGAATTTTAGTAAATTTCTATAAAAATGACGAATTAAAAAAAATTTATTGACTGTCTTTTTAACTTTTTTTGTTTTTGATTTAGTTGTTTTTGTAGAAGGGAATGAACGAAGTTTTAAAGGGATTTAAGTAGCAAAAAAATAAATTCATCGGGGTGAGATGTTATGACAAATAGTTTAAGAAAATTGGCTAAAGATTTGAAGGCTTTTGCAAAAAGATGTAAAGACTTTAAATATACAGAAAAAGCTTTGTTTGTATTCTTGTTATGTGGAATAGCTGGTTTTGCAGATGTGGCGACTACGACGGATCAAGCAATTCAAAATAAAAGACAAGAAATATCGACTTCAATAGGCGATATACGACAAGAATTTAAAAAAGTAAAAACAGAAAATAATAAATTAGTAAAAAATTACAATTTAGAATTAATTCAGTTGATGGAACAAGGAGATCATGTAGTAAAATCGCCTTGGAGCAGCTGGCAATACGGAATGAACTATTTCTATAACGACTGGACTGGAACATACAAAGGTCGTGGAGATAAAACACCTAATGTAAAATACAAAAGAAATTCAGAAGATAAATTTGGAACTTACACAGGTGGAAAATATGGAAGTACAACTTTAAATAAAAAGGTTATTGAACCAATTTCAGCGGTACCAGTGGATGCTGCGGTTAAGCCAAAAATACCTACAATAAAAACTGTGGGTTCTGCAGAAGCTCCAACTATTGTGACGCCTACTTTGAATATACAGGTGTCGGCTGTGAATCCTTCTAGTACTGAGGTGCCTTCTATAACTCCACCAAAGGTTAATATTCCTGGTGTTAGTATGAAACCAGTTAAAGGTTTTACTTTAGTTTTTCCTAATTCAGGAGAAAATCCTCAGCATAAAATTCTTACAAATACCGATAGTACAGTAAATGTAGAAGGTACTAGTCCAGATATTCATGCTAGTGGATCTTCTATAAATTATATATCATATTATCAAATTGCAGGAAATACAGTGTATACAAATGGAAATAAAAAAGTAATAATGACTGGAAATCCAATTGCTGATAATATAAACGGTACTAGTTTTTATGGTGGTGGAAGTAGATTTGCATATGTTGATGATGTATTAAATGCAAATCCTAATAGTGAAGTAGAATTTACATTGAGAAATGAAGCTAAAATCGGATTAAGAGGACCTGTAATTGCTGGTATAGTAAATGAAGAAACATCATTTACAAAAGGTAAGACAACTACTAATATAACAAATGCAGGTACTATTAATGATGATGGTGAAGAATTAAATCCAGGAGCTCCATACACAGGGACATTAAGAGCATCGAGAGATGTAGCAGGGGAGACAAAAACATATAGAGTAAATGATGGTAAAAAGATAGGTTTTAAAGTAGGTATAGCACAAACTACTGAAGAAACAATAGATCACAGTAGTGGAACTAATTATAAATTATTAAATGGGAATGAAAATAGTAACTCAGCTTTTATTACAGACTTCGACACAAAATTGAGAAATGCTATTAATGCTAAAAGAAATGTTCATTTTTCAATTGATACTTTAGGTGATACTTTAAAGGAAACAATATCTATTGATGGACAAAATGTTACAAAACCTGGTGGAGTAATACATTTTAGTGGAGACTACTCGACAGGTATACAAGTTGCATCTGCATATTATCCAACAGTTAGTGGTATGTGGCCTGCAACAGCTCCTAGTACTTGGAGTGATTCTGATTCGCGTTCATTAGTCAGAGCTGCTAATAATGAAGATGGATACATTCAATTAGATGGTGCCTATTCTTATGGAATGAAATTAGCTGGTGTAGCTTTACATGTTGGTGATAAGGATTGGAATGCTAAAAAAACACAAAATACTGTAGGAGATATAGATTCTTATATGGCTAACAATGGATTAATTTTGATTTCAGGTTCATACGATACAGGAATAACTACTGGTGTGACTAATGATGGAAAACCGGCTTCTAATAATCCTCGTGGTTCTTCTGCAGGTATGGCAAAATTAAAGGAAGCAAAATGGGATTCTAAAAAAACAATATTTAATAATGGTAAAATTTATGTAGGGGGTTACAATAACTCAGGAATTTTACTTGAATCAATTTATGATGATACTGTAACGAATAATGGAGATATCACTATTAGTAAAGAATATAATTTATTTGAAAATCCAAATACGAATGTTACTTACAACAATGGTGCTCGTGCTGAGAGCAATGCTGGAATAAGAATTCAAAGTTACAAACCGGATACTACAACACCAGCTACAGTAGCAACTGGAAATCTTGTAGGTGTAAATAATAAAATAATAACTCTAAAAGATGGAAGTGGAAACGTTGGTATATACGCTTATGATGTAGCGAATACAGATAATATTATGGGAACTAATAACTATCAAATTTTAGGTGAAAATGCTAATGGAGGTATTATTAATGTTGGTGGGACTAACGTTGGTATGATGGCACAAGATGATTCTGGAACACCTTCACAGAATTATGAAACAATTATTCAAAATAGTGGAACTATAAATGTTATTGGTACAAAATCAATAGGTATGTATACTAAAGATCAGTACTCAAAAGCTAAACAACTTGCTGGAACTATTAAAGTATCTTCAAATAATGTGGGAGTTGTAAACAATGGAGAATTTAAATTTACAGGTGGAACAATAATTGCAAATGGAACAAATTCAGTTGGAGTTTATTCTGCAAATGGAACAAATTCGACTACTGAGATAGGTGATGGAACAGCTAACTCGGCAACATTAAATGTCGCTGATGGTGGGGTTGGATTATATGCAGATGCTGGTTCTACACAAACACTAAAAGGATTAAATGCTACTGTGTCAGGAACAAGTTCTGCAGGATCAATATTGTTTTATAATCTTCCATTAACAGCAGGAGGAACTGCAGGAAAATTTGATGTTTCTAATAATCCTGGTAAAGCTACAATAGACGATCATTCATTTGCTTTCTATACTACAAATAACATTTTTGCATCAGGTTCTAATGCTTTTGCTACATTTTTGAATGATTGGAAAGGAACAACAACTGGAACAGGGTTAGATTTAACGATGAAGACTGGTTCAAGCTTATTATTAACTGATGTAAGTACTGCTACGGGTACGGGTAGAATTATACAATTTACTAATATAACACCACCTATAGCACCAGGTACTTCAACTTTAAAAAATGCTCAATCAACTCCTGAAACAGTAGCAACACTTAATAGTGCTTCTGGAGATTATTTCTATGTAACATTAAAAGGAGCAGATGTAAAAATAAATGAAAATATTGATTTATCAGTTGGAACAAATAAATTAAACAAGGTTTCGATATATGATTCAGATATAACAGTAGAAAATGGAAAAACTATCCAAGACGGAGCTACTCCAAATGTAGCAGCTTCAACAAATTTAGTTAAACAAAAATACATCTTAGGTGTAAATAACGGAAGAACATTAACAAACAACGGAACTATTACATTAAATTCTACATCACCAGATGAATTAAAAGTATTAGTTGCAATGGGTAAAAATACTGCTGGAACAATAGCTTCAAAAGCTATAAACGACGGAACAATCACAAGTAAAATCAAAAAAGGAATTGCAATTTATGCTTCAGATGGTGCAGAAGGGACTAATAATTCTGGTAAATCTATAACAATGGATGGAGATAGTGCCTTTGGTATGGTTGGTTCAGATGCTAATACAACAAATGAAGGAAATATAACAGTTAATGGAACATCAGCGACAGGAATGTACTCTACTGAACCTTCAACTGTGACTAACCCTGCTAAAATAGCAATAAATAGAGGAACAATCACAACAACAGGTGATAAAAATATTGGAATGGTTGCAAAAAATTCTAATATAACAAATGACACAAATGGAACAATTAAATTAAATAATTCTACAGAAAATGTTGGAATGTACTCTGAAGAAGGAACAAATGGAACTATTACAAATAATGGAAAAATTGAAGGAATAGATAAAACAATTGGAATTTATGGAAATACAAAAACTGAATTAGGAACTGCTTCAAGTATAACAGTTGGAGATTCAGGAGTTGGTGTATACTCAAGTACAGGAGAAATCACAGTTAACCAAGGAGCTAAAGTTCAATTAATTAAAGGTGGAGTTACTGGTACAGCTCCAGCAGATGGTGCAACAGGAGTATTTGTAGAAAATAAAGGTTCAGCAGGAAGTGTAAACGTAGATGTATATAATTTAATTGAAGGTCCACTTGGTAAAAAATCTTATGGATACTACTTTAAAGATGTTAACAGTTTAACTTATACAAATACAAATGGAAGTAGTCCAATAACATTAGATGACGGTGCAATCTTTATTTACTCTGATGCGACAAGTCCAGTAGGAGTAAATGGAATATATAATAAACAGGATTTAACTTCTATAGGTAACGGAGTAATTGGTATTTATCAAAAAGGTGGAACAATTACTAATGATGGAAAACTTTTATTCAATACAGGAACTAAGAACACAGGAATATACACTACAAGTGGTCTGGCAACAAACAATGCAGTTGGAACAATTGAAGTAGGAGCCACTAACTTTGGTATGGTTACTAAAACTGGTAAATTAGTTAATAATGGTACGATTAAAATAACTGCAAGTAAAGGTACTGGAATATATTCAGAAAATGCAACTGTAGATTCGGTAAAAAATAATGGACTGATAACAGGAGCAGGTATAACTGATGTAGTAGGTATTTATGGTAAAGGAATATCTAACGAGGCAACTGGTACAATTACTATGGGAGATAACAGTATAGGAATCTATTCTAATGAAGGACATGTAGGAAATTATGGAAATCTTACAGTTGGATCGAATAAATCAATCGGTATTCTTACAGTTGGAACAGGACAAACTGTATCTTTCGATGGAAATATTACAATTGGTAACGATTCATTTGGACTAGTTAACCAAGGAAGTGGAAATCAAATTGATTCTAATGCTTCTAATACAACATTAGGAACAGATGCAGTATTTATTTATCAAAATGACAATACTGGAGAAGTAAAAAATTATACACCATTAACATCAGCAGGTGACAGAAACTACGGATTATACGGAAATGGTACATTGATTAATGATGGAGTAATTAATTTCTCAACTGGTAACGGAAACGTAGGTATTTACTCAACTGGTGGAATTGCAAAAAATAATAATTTAATAAAAGTTGGACCTTCTAATACAGCAACTAAAGAATATGGTGTAGGTATGGCGACTGGATATTATGATGATAATCCAGCATCACCAACATATGGTCAAACTTCTAACCAAGGAACAATTGAAAATTATGGAACAATTGAAGTAAGTCAACCAAATTCAATTGGAATGTATGCTGTTGGAACAGGTTCTAAAGCAGTTAACTATAATACAATTGATCTTTCTGGAGATAACACAATTGGAATGTATATCGATAGAGGAGCAACAGGAATAAACTGGGGAACTATTAAAACAACAGTAAATGGACTTAAATCAGTAAAAGGTATTTATGTAGCTAATGGAAGTTATGTTAAAAACTATGGTACAATAGCGATTTCAGCTACAGATCTTAAGAGTGCAGGAATTTGGACAGATAGTTCATCTTATCCAAACGTTGAAGATACTGCAACAGGATTAAATCCATTACCTGGAGGAACAAATCAAACAGGAACTTCAACACCAGCATTAAAAGTGGTAACACCTGATGATATGAAAGAAATGGGAGGAACAACAATTAAAGTTCCACCTAGAATGACCCCAGCTACAGTAACTGACGCACAAGGAAACGTAATTCCAATAATCAAGGTAGATACAGACATCCCAACTGCAGCACCAACAACTGCAATTGTAACAGCACCTTCAGGAATTACTTCAATAAATCTTGCTACAAGTAACTTCTTGAACTTCCCATCAGCTTCAGAAGCTTCAAGTTTAGGAATGTATGTAGATACTTCAGGAGTTAATTATACTAACCCTATTCAAGGATTAAGTAACTTGACAGGATTGACTGATATTAACTTATTCTTTGGAACAGAAGCGTCTAGATATACTACTGCTAGAGCGATTGAAGTAGGAGATAATATCTTGAAACCTTATAACGATGCATTAAGTGGAGTTGTAACAGCAGGAACTACATTAAATGTAACAGCTGCTTCGTTAACTTGGATGGCGCAACCTACGAAAAATGCTGCAACAGGACTTCTTGATAAAGTTTACTTAGTTAAAATTCCTTACACAATGTTTGCAAATAAAAATGATACACAAACATTTAATTTCTTAACTGGACTTGAACAAAAATATGGACAAGAAGGTTTAGGAACTAGAGAAAAAGCGGCATTTGATAAGATTAGTAATTTAAGTGGTGGAGAAGGACACATTTTAGCACAAGCATTTGATGAAATGAAAGGTCACCAATACTCAAATATCCAACAAAGAACTAAAGAAACTGGAGATATTTTGAGTCAAGAATTTAATTACTTGCAAGATGAATGGAGAAATCCTACTAAAGATAATAACAAGATTAAAATGTTTGGTCATAGAGGAGAATACAATACTGATACAGCTGGCGTAGTTGATTATACAGATAATGCTTACGGAGTGGCTTATGTTCATGAAAATGAAACTGTTAAACTTGGACGTAAATCAGGATGGTATGCAGGAGCTGTAACAAATAGATTTGAATTTAAAGATTTAGGTAAATCGAAAGAAACTCAAACTATGATTAAAGCTGGATTATTCAAGACAGTATCGCCTTACAATGATCACAATGGTTCATTGACTTGGACAATTGCAGGAGAAGCATTTGCAGGTGTTAATAATATGACACGTAGATACTGGATCGTAGATGATACATTTGAAGCGAAATCAGATTATACAACATATGGAGTTGCTTTGAAAAATGAAATTGGAAAAGACTTTAGAACTAGTGAAAGAACAAGTATAAGACCATATGGAGCATTGAACTTGGAATATGGAAGATATTCTAATATTAAAGAAGATGGGCCTATGGCATTGGAAGTAAAAGGAAACGATTACTTCTCAGTACAACCAGAATTAGGAGTAGCATTCAACTATAGCCAACCTGTGGGAGTTAAGAGTCACTTTAAAGCTAGTTTGACAGCAGCGTATACAAACGAATTAGGAGAAGTAAACGATGTTAGAAACAAAGCTAAATTGAAAGGAACAACAGCAGATTACTACGAATTGAGAGGAGACAAAGAAGATAGAAAAGGAAATGGTAAATTTGACTTAAATATCGGATTTGACAACACAAGATTTGGAGTAACAGTAAATGCAGGATATGACACTAAAGGTGAAAACATCAGAGGTGGAATCGGATTTAGAGCAATTTACTAATTCTAAAATGAATATGGTTTAATTATTTAATCATAATTATATAAATAAAAAGAACAGTCTCTATTTAGTAGGGACTGTTTTTTTGTAATAAAAACTCATAATTGAAATATTGTAATTTTTGATTTTTTTAATTTTTAGGAAAAAGTCAATTTTATGAAATAGATTTTTTTCAAATGATCAAATTACAATTCTTTAATTTTTTTGAATTTTTTTGAAGAAAGATTTTTTTCAGTGATGATTTTTAGTATATTTTTTTCCTTTTTGAGAATCTGTTTGATAATCTTTAAAAATAAGGTCTAATAAATTTATTTATTTCTAATGAAGCCTTGATTTCGCCTTTATTTTCGTGAATTAATTCAAGATGTTCTAAAAGTGTATTTTTTATGTCTTCGAAGGAAGGTGTTGTTGAGATTTTCCCAGTTTGTAGAATTTCTCGTACTTGAGGAATAAGCCAAGGATTTCCAATTACACCACGAGAGAGCATTATTCCATCAAGATTACAGTTTTTGATTTTCTTTACAATATCATGAGCTTCAAATAAATCTCCATTTCCAAAAAAGTTAATGTTTCTATCGAGATTACTCAATTTTTTGACAATTTCCCAGTCAGCCTTTCCACCGTAAATCTGCTGTTGAGTACGACCATGAACACAAATAAAATCGAGATTGAATTTATTTGCTAATTGAAGATAGAGTTCAGGATTATTAAAATTTTTGTAGCCAGTACGAATTTTTATTGATAATTTAGTAGTTTTTTTATTTTTGCTCATCAATTCTTCGAATAAATTTTTCGATAAATTTGTAATTTTTCTAAAAAGAGCAGAACCTGCACCATTTTTTTATAATTTTTCGGTTGAGGACATCCCATATTTAAATTTATTTTTTTAAAGCCTAAACTTTCTAATTTTTAAAAAAATCCATTTATCAATTCTTGTTTATCACTCCCAAAAAAATTTGAGTTCCAGTGATGTTAGTATTATCGACTTTTAAAAAGTTCAGTTCTAGTGGTTTCATCGTCATTTTTCTAGTAAGTGGGCATTAACCATTTCGGTAAACATAAAATCGGGATAAAATTTTTTTCAGTAATTTTTTTCTAAAGGAATAATCAGTTATTCCAGCCATTGGTGCTATATATATTTTCATAATCACTCCATTTATATATTTTTTTGGATTCAAATTTATTCGTGTTAATTTTTTAAGTATTTCTTCTTTATTAAAAATTGAATCTTTTTATTATATCATAAAAAAATAGAATCAGAAAAATATAAGCCAAGAAAACACATGATAAACAAAGTAAAAAAACACAGAAAAAACAATAAGATAAGATATAATTACTAAAAAGGATAACTTTAGGAGGAATTTAATATGGGAAAAAAAGTATTCGCGTCAGTGATGTTATTAATGTTAGCAGCTGTTTCATGTACAACAGCAGCAGATGGTACAAGAAAAGCAAGTAAAACTGGAATTGGAGCAGGAATTGGAGCCGCAGCAGGTGCCGCAATTGGACAAATAATTGGAAAAGATACAAAAGGTACAGTTATTGGTACAGCAGCAGGTACAGCAGTTGGAGCCGCAATTGGAAATATTTTTGATAGACAAGAAAAAGCATTGAAAGAAAAATTAGCAGGAACTGGAGTAGAAGTTAAGAGAACAGGTGAAGGTGAAATTAAATTGACAGCACCTGAAAATATTACATTTGACACTAATAGCTATGTAGTAAAACCTCAATTTAGAAAAACTTTAGATTCAGTAGCAGCTGTATTAAAAGAATATTCAGATACACACATTGTTATTTCTGGTCACACAGATAATACAGGAAACGATGCAATCAACAATCCATTATCTGAAAACAGAGCAGCAGCAGTAGAAAGCTATTTAGCAGGTAAAGGAATTTCTAGCTCAAGAATGACTTCAGCAGGATACGGAAGTACTCAACCAATCGCTTCAAATAGTACTGCAGGAGGAAGAGCTCAAAAACAGAAGAGTAGAAATTAGAATTGAAGCTAATTAATAATTAGGAATTTAAAATAAATTTTTGAGATTTTTAATTGTGAAAAATTGTGAGAAATTAAATAAAATTGAATAAAAGAAAAAAACAGTTCTATAAATCTTAGAGCTGTTTTTTTGTAGAGAAAAATTTTTAGTTTGAAAAATGAAGTTCTATAATTTTTAAATAATTTTTTTAGGAAAAAAATGAGTTAGGATAAATTTAAAAAAATTATGATATAATTTTATCAATCTGTAAAAAAATAAGGTAGGGAAAAAAATTGTGAAAATAGGAATAGTTGGAGCTGGAAATATAGTGCCAGATTTTTTTGGAAGCGAGTAAAAAAATATAGAAGATTTTTGAAATCGTAAGTATTTCGGCTACAGAAAATGGTAGAGAAAGAATGAAAAAAACTTTCGGAAAAAAATATGGAATAAAAAAATATTTATACAAATTATGAAGATTTGTTGAATGATGATATTGATGTTGTGTATATTGCGATTCCAAATAGTTTGCATTATGAATTTGCGAAAAAGGCGATTGAGAGAAATAAGCATATTATTTTGGAGAAACCGTTTACGACGACTTATAGGGAAGCTGAGGAATTGGTTGAATTGGCTCAGGAATATGGAATAATGTTGTTTGAAGCTATATCTAATCAGTATTTGCCGAATTATAAAAAGACAAAAGAGTTAATTTCTGAATTAGGAGATATCAAAATTGTGCAGTTGAATTATTCTCAATATTCGAGTAGATATGACAGATTTAAAAATGGTGATATTGCACCAGCTTTTGATCCAAAAAAATCAGGTGGAGCTTTGATGGATTTGAATGTATATAATATTTACTATATAGTAGGATTGTTTGGAAGTCCGCAAAAAATACTTTATACAGCGAATATTGAAAGAAATATCGATACTTCAGGAGTTTTAGTATTAGATTATGGTTCATTTAAATGTGTTGCAGTTGGAGCGAAGGATTGTAAAGCGCCGTTGTCGATGAATATTCAAGGTGATAAAGGTTATATTAATAGTAGCGATGCAGCTAATATGTATAATAAATTTACGTTTGTTAAAAATGATGGGACAGAAAAAGTATTTGAATTAAATGGTGGAAAAGAGAGACTTTATCATGAATTAGTAAAATTTGCTGAATATTACAAAAATGAAGATTTTGATAAGTTTTATGAAGCGAATGAAAAAAGTTTGATTGTGATGAAAATATTGGAAGAGGCTAGAAAACAAGCAGGATTGGAATTTTAGTAAGATAAGAGAAATTAGGAGGGAAAAATTTTATGAAAAAAGCAGCTATAATAACATATGGTTGTCAAATGAATGTTAATGAAAGTGCGAAAATAAAAAAAATATTTCAAAATATGGGATATGAAGTTCAAGATGAACTTGATGGATGTGACATTGTATTTTTGAATACTTGTACAGTTAGAGAAGGTGCAGCTACTCAAATTTTTGGAAAATTGGGTGAGTTGATGGAACTAAAAAAAGAAAGAGGGACATTGATTGGAATTGTTGGATGTTTTGCTCAGGAGCAAGGAGCTGCTCTGATTAAGAAATTCCCAGTAGTTGATATCGTTATGGGGAACCAAAATATTGGAAGAATTCCTGATGCAGTGGATAAAATTTTAAATAATGAAAGTAAACATGAAGTTTATATAGATAATGAAGACGAATTGCCACCTAGATTAGATGCCGATTTTGGAAGTGATAAAACTGCGTCTATTTCAATAAGTTATGGTTGTGATAAACAGTGTAGTTTCTGTATTGTTCCGTATGTTCGTGGAAAAGAGAGATCAGTTCCAATGGAAGATATCTTGAATGACGTTAGATTTTACTTGAAAAAAGGTGCAAAAGAAATTGTATTATTGGGACAAAATGTAAATGCATACGGTAAGAAATTTAGAAATGGCGACACTTTTGCAAAACTTTTAGATGAAATTTGTAAGATTGATGGAGACTTTATTTTAAGATTTACTTCGCCTCATCCGAGAGATTTTACTGATGATGTAATTGATGTTATTGCGAAAAATGATAAAATTGCGAGATGTATTCATATGCCGCTTCAATCAGGATCGACAGAAATTTTGAAAAAAATGTTGAGAGGATACACAAAAGAAAAATTTTTAGAATTGGCTGAAAAGATTAAAACAAGAATACCAAATGCTGTATTGACAACAGATATTATTGTAGGATTCCCGGGAGAAACAGAGGAAGATTTCCAAGATACAATGGATGTTGTTGAAAAAGTTGGATTCGAGAATGCGTACATGTTTATGTATTCTATAAGAACAGGAACTATTGCAGAAAAAATGGCGAATCAAGTGCCTGAAGATGTGAAAAAAGAAAGATTATTAAGATTGAATAGATTACAAGATAAATGTGCACTTCACGAAAGTGAAAAATATTTAGGTCGAATTGAAAGAGTTTTAGTAGAAGGACCGAGCAAAAAAAATAAAGATGTTTTAATGGGAAGAACTTCGAGCAATAAAGTCGTGTTGTTTGAAGGTGATGAAAGATTATTGCGTGGAAACTTTGTGAATGTTGAGATTAAAGAGTGTAAGACTTGGACGTTGTATGGAGATGTAGTAGAGTAGAAGGACATTCAAATAATTCTCATTTTTTTGAAATAAGAGAAATAAATAAAAAAGCTATCTCAAAAAGATTTTCTGAGATAGCTTTTCTTTTAAAATATATAAATTATGTGAGAGTGTTCATAATTTTGTGTAAACTAATAGATAAATCTAGTAAATCCAGTATTTTACTTATTCTATTTACACAAAAATTTTTACATTCTCAGTTATGCAAAGTATCGAATTACACAGTTTTTTTTCTCAAATGTTCATGAATAGCCTTCGCAGCATTTTTACCTTCACTAATAGCCCAAACTACTAATGATTGCCCACGTCTTACATCTCCTGCAGCAAAATATTTTGGAGCAGAAGTTTTAAAGTCGATGACATTTGCACTTACATTTCCACGCCCATCTAATTCAACTTTTGAGTTTTCCAAAAGTCCTTCAAAGTATGGATGTAAAAATCCGATTGCTAAAAAGACAAAGTCAACTTTTATTATTTCTTCAGAATCTTCAACTTCTCTAAATCCAAGTCTTCCATCTTCATTCACAAAACTTTCAACTTTTGCAATTTTTACTCCACAAAGATTTCCGTTTTCATCTTTAATAAATTCTTTTGTTGTAACATTCCACTCTCTTGGGTCATTTCCGTAAACTTTAGTTGCTTCCTTATGAGAAGTCGAAGTTTTTAGATACATTGGAAATTGTGGCCAAGGATTTTTTGATGTACGAGTTTCAGATGGCTTATTTAAAATTTCAATTTGTTTTACACTGGCAGCACCTTGTCTTACAGAAGTTCCAACACAGTCAGAACCAGTATCTCCACCACCGATTACAAGCACATTTTTACCTTTTACATCAATTTCTTCGTTATACAAAGGAATATTGTTTACTTTTCTGTTTTGCTGAGTCAAAAAGTCCATTGCAAGATAAACACCTTTTGCTTCTCTTCCTTTAATATTTAAATCTCTAGCTTGTTTTGAACCACAAGCCATAAGAATTATATCAAACTCTTTTTCTAATTCTTCGTTAGAAATATCTTTTCCAGCTTCAGTGTTGTAAATAAACTTAACACCTTCTTCTTCCATAAGTTTTACTCTTCTGTCAATTATTTTCTTGTCAAGCTTAAAATCAGGAATTCCAAGTGCAAGTAGTCCACCAGCTCTTTCACTTTTTTCGTAAACTGTCACATTGTACCCAAATCTGTTTAAAGTTTGAGCAGCAGCAAGTCCAGATGGTCCACTTCCAATTACTGCGATTTTTTTGTCAAATCTTTTTTTAGGAGTTTTTGGTTTTACCCATCCATTTTCCCAACCTTTTTCGATAAGAGCAAGTTCAATATTTTTAGTAGTTACAGGTTTATCATTTTTTCCTAAAGTACAGCTTCCTTCACAAAGTGCTGGACAAATTCGCCCAGTAAATTCAGGAAATGGATTTGTTGACAAAAGCAAGTCCAAAGCCTTTTTCCATTCACCGTTGTAAACTAAATCTTGCCATTCAGGACAGTGGTTGTCGACAGGACAGGCCCAGTGGCAAAAAGGTACTCCGCAGTCCATACATCTAGCCGCTTGTGTTTTTTTATATTCATCGTTTAAAGGGACATCAATTTCATTAAAATCTTTAATTCTGTCAGAAATTTCCCTAATTTTTTTCTTCTCTTTCAATTTCTAAAAAAATCCACCTAGTTTTTCCCATTTCTAAGCCTCACCTCTTTCAAATATTTCTTTTAAATTCAGGTGCAATAATAACTTTAAAGTTTTTGTTTTTCAGTTTCCCAATTGTTTAAAATTTCTTTTGCAACGACACTTCCTGTATAATTAAAGTGTTTTTTTCCACATAAGTTTTTTTATTTCATTTTCATAAACTTCGTTAAGTTCATCAAATTCAACCATTTCTTTTATTCAAGTTTTTGCTCAAAAAGTATTGTTTTTTTATCATAAACATAAGCAATTCCACCACTCATACCAGCAGCGAAGTTTTTACCAGTTTCTCCTAAAATAACAGCACGTCCACCAGTCATGTATTCACAACCGTGATCTCCAACACCTTCTACAACAGCAACCGCTCCAGAGTTTCTAACACAGAATCTTTCTCCAGCAACTCCGTTTAAATAAGCTTCTCCTCTGATTGCACCGTATAAAATGGCATTTCCTCCAATTATATTTTCATCTGCTTCGTATTTAGAAACTTCAGGTTTTTTAATAATAATTTTTGCACCGAATAATCCTTTTCCAATATAATCGTTTGATTGTCCAGTCAAATTATATGTAATTCCTTTTGCTCCAAACACACCAAAACTTTGTCCACCGATTCCTTCCAAGTTTAGTGTAATTGTATCATCTTCAAGTTTATATCCACCAAATGTTCTAGCAACTTCTCCACTTAACATCGCTCCAAAACTTCTATCAAAGTTTTCAATTTTTTCATTAATTACAGTTTTTTGAACATTATTTTTTTATCGCTTTCAAAAAGTAGCTTTTAGCAAGTTTAATTAATTTTTCTATCGATGATATTTTCCATTTTGAAGTCTTGATTTTTGAGTTTTTTTACATTTGGACTGTCGATATTCTTGTTAGTGTAAAGAATTTTTTTCCTAAGTCTACATTTTTTTAACTTTTTTTCTAATTTTTGAAGTTTTTAGAAACTTCCAAGAATTCATCAGCTTTTTCCAATTAATTCATCAAGTTTTTGTAACTCCAAGTTCAGCCATAATTTCTCTTGCTTCTTGTGAGATAAATCTAAAGTATCTAATAATATTTTCATATTGTCCAGTAAATTTCTTACGAAGTTCTTCAGATTGAGTTGCAACTCCAACTGGACACATATTTGTATGACATTTTCTCATCATAATACATCCTAAAATTACAAGCGGCATTGTTGCAAATCCAAATTCTTCAGCTCCTAAAATCGCTCCAATTACTAAATCTCTACCTGTTTTTAATTTTCCATCAACTTGAAGAGTAACTCTACTTCTCAATTTATGTTCCTTTAAAATTTGGTGAGCTTCAGAAAGTCCTAATTCCCAAGGTAATCCAGCATGTTTAATTGAAGATAGTGGTGATGCTCCAGTTCCTCCGTCATGTCCAGAAATTAAGATCATTTCAGATTTTTGCCTTTAGCAACTCCAGAAGCAACGACTCCAACTCCAGCTTCAGACACCAATTTAACACTAATTCTAGCTTTTTCATTTACATTTTTTAAGTCAAAAATCAATTGTGCCAAATCTTCGATTGAGTAAATATCATGGTGTGGTGGTGGTGAAATCAAGCTAATTCCAGGTGTTGTATGACGAGTAGCACCAATTTCTTTATTTACTTTAAATCCAGGTAATTGTCCACCTTCTCCAGGTTTTTGCCCCTTGAGCCATCTTTAATTTGTAACTCATCGGCATTTACCAAGTAATCGGTTGTAACTCCAAATCTTCCAGATGCAATTTGTTTTGTAGCACTTCTTCTGTTGTCTAAAAATCTTTCAGGATTTTCTCCACCTTCTCCAGAATTAGAACGACCACCAATCGTATTTAATGCTCTTGCAATCGCTTCGTGAGCTTCTTTTGAAATTGAACCAAATGACATAGCTCCAGTAACAAATCTTCTCATAATTGCTTCAACAGGTTCAACTTCATCAATTGAAATAGGTTTTCTGTCAGAATGGAATTTTAGCATTCCTCTTATTGTAAGCAAATGCTGACTTTGGTCGTTTACAATTTTTGCAAATTCCTTATAAGTGTTATAATCATCTCTATTTGCTGCATCTTGAATTTTTGAAATCGCATCAGGAGTCAAGATTCTATTTGTTCCTTCCTTCATCCAAGAATATTCTCCATCCACATAAAGTGTTTCAGCACCAAGATTAATTGAATCAATTGCATCATCAAAGTTATTTAGAACTTCATCTTCCAATGTTTTAATTGTAAGTCCTTCGATTCTAGAAACAGTTCCTGTGAAAATATTTTTTAACTAATTCAGTTGATAATCCAACAGCTTCAAAAATTTGTGCTCCTCTATAACTGTCAACAGTTGAAATTCCCATTTTTGACATAGTTTTCAAGATTGATTTTTTCTGAGCTTTCAAATAGTTGTATTGCAAATCTTTTATTTCAGATTCATCAGCATTCAAGTAAAGTTTATTTTTTACCATATATTCAATTGAATCAAGTGCCAAATAAGGGTTAATTGCAGTTGCACCGTATCCGATCAGCAATGCAAAATGCATAATTTCTCTAGCTTCCCCAGTTTCCACTAAAATATCAATTTCATTTCTTTTTTTATTTCTAATTAAGTAGTGATGAAGTCCAGCAACAGCAAGTAAAGCTGGAATTGCCACATTTTCAGTATCAGCATTTCTGTCAGATAAAATAATAGATTTTACTCCGCTATCAATTGCATCTTCAGCAAGTTTAAATATTTTATCCAGTCTTTCTTCCAAGTTTTCAGTTGGTTTGAAAGTTATATCTAAAACAGCAGGTTTTTTCCCATTTCTTTCATAATTTTTCAAAAATTCCATAGTTTTGTTGTCCATAATTGGAGAATCCAAAACTACAGTTTCTCCAGCTTCAGGAATTTCTTCTAAAATATTTGCTTTTCTGTAAAGCTGAGTTCTAAGCGACATAACAAAATTTTCTCTAATTGGGTCAATTGGAGGATTTGTTACTTGTGCAAACAATTGTTTAAAGTAGCTGTAAAAGCAATTTTTGGCTTTTTCGGCAAAAAAATAGCAAGTGCTGCGTCATTTCCCATTGAACCAAGTGGTTCTTGTCCAGTTATAGCCATTCTTGAAATCAAGATGTGTAAATCTTCCCTTGAATAGCTAAATAATTTTAATTTGTTGTAAATATCATCTAAATCGCTAGTTTTGTTGTAATCAAAATTAGCTTCTTTCATTAAATCATTTACATTTTTCTTATCTTTAATTAATTTTTTGAAGTCTGTTCCGTTCAAGACTTTTTCAGTAACTTCATCATCGCTATACAATTTTTTCTTTTCTAGATCAATTACAAAAACTTTTCCAGGTTTAACTCTTCCACTTTGAACAATATTTTCAGGTTTTATTGGCAAAGTTCCAACTTCAGAACCGACAAGCATTTGATTATCATCAGTCAAAATATATCTAAGTGGTCTAAGTCCATTTCTATCAAGTTTTGCAACCAAATATCTGGAATCAGTCATAATCATAGCTGCAGGTCCATCCCAAGCTTCCATTAATCCTGAATAATAGTCATAAAATGCTTTTAAATCTTCAGATTTAGTATGATCCTTTTTCCCAAGCCGCAGGAACTAAAAATTGAAATCGCTTCCATCAAAGTTTTTTTCCAGAAAATACAAGCAACTCAATCACTGCATCAAGATTAGCTGAATCTGACCATTCTTCATCATTTATTGGGAATAATTCTTTAATATCTTCGTAATTCGGAGACGCTAATGCAATTTCTCTAGCTTTCATCCAGTTTACATTCCCTTTAACAGTATTAATTTCACCATTATGTGCTAAAAAAATCTGAAATGGGTGAGCAAGTTTCCAAGATGGGAAAAGTGTTCGTACTAAATCTTTGGTGAACTAGGCAATAAGAACTTACAAGTTTGTCTGATTGCAAGTCAATATAGAAGTTTTCTCGATTTGATCAGGTTTTTACTAGACCTTTATAAACTATTGATTTTGAAGATAATTTTGTTATGTAAAAATTTATCTTCAGTGTCACAGTTTGCTTTTTTTACAGCATTTTCAATTTTTCTTCTTAAAATATAAAGATTTTTTTCAAAATCTTCTTTTGATGAATTTACTCTTTTTATGAAAAGTTGCCAGACAGATGGCATTGTAGATTGTGCTTGAACTCCAACGGCATCTTTTTTTATAGGAACTTCTCTCCAAGTTAGAATTTCATCTTTTTGAATTTTTTTATAGTTTCTTCGATAATTTCCTTTATTTTTTCAAATTCTTCTTTTACAGTTGGGAAAAATATGTTAGCAACTCCATAATCTCCAAATTCTGGAAGATTTGGAACTATTTCTGCAAAAAATTTGTGTGGCACTTCAAATAAAAGTCCAGCTCCATCTCCAGTTTCACTGTCATATCCTTCAGCTCCACGATGTTCCAATCCAGCTAAAATTCTTATTCCATCTTTTACAACTTTGATTAGTTTTTTTATTGTCAATATTTGCGATAAATCCCATACCGCAGTTGTCTTTTTTTCAAAATACGGCTCATAAAGTGAATTTTTAGAAAGCTCATATTTTTTGTGATTTTACATTTTGAATGTTATTATCCAAAGTCTGTACCTCCAATGTTTTTAGATTTTTCTCATAAAATATTTTATTATATTAAATAATTTAATAATTGAATATCAATATATAATATATAGTTATAGAAAAATATATATTAATATAAGAAATATTAAGTAATATTAACAAAAATATTTTTAACCTTATTATATACTATGAACCAATTATACATTTCACAAAAATCATTTTTGCAAACATAAAAAATTTGATAACCAAAAGTATCCGTTTTTAAAAAAATGGATAAAAAAACACGATAAACACTAAACTCAAAAAGATTTTTTTAAAATAAAATATTATCAAAAATTTTTTTATTTGACTTATAATTTTACACATTGTATAATAAGCCTATGAAAAGTTTTGGAAGAGTTTTTGAAAAAAAGTGTAGTGTATTACCACATTTTTCAATCTTTAAAAAAATGTAAAATTTAGAAAATTAGAAATAGGAAAGAGGTAAATTTTATGGAAAATGCTATGAAAAGTTTTTGGAGAAAATGTCTTTAGAGACAGCAACCTTAAAAAAAGAGTTTCTAAAAGAAGTTTTTCAAAAGAATTTAAAAGCATCGCAATTAGGAAAAACAGAATTATCAAAAGAAGCAGCAGAAGTAATTGCAAATGCAATAAAAGACTGGGCTACTAAAAGAGGAGCAACTCACTACTGCCACTGGTTTCAACCGCTAACAGATTTAACAGCTGAAAAACACGATTCATTCTTGGAACCAACTGAAAGTGAAGAATTAATTTACAAATTTTCAGGAAGCAATTTGATAAAAGGTGAGCCTGATGCTTCATCATTTCCAAATGGAGGACTTCGTAGCACATTTGAAGCAAGAGGATACACAATTTGGGATACAAGTTCATATCCATTTTATAAGAGAAAAATAAAAAAATGGAGTTACATTATATATTCCAACTGCATTTATTTCATTTACAGGAGAAGCATTGGATAAAAAAGTTCCTTTGCTTAGAACAATGAAATATATAAGCGAACAATCGCTAAGAGTGTTAAGAGCATTGGGAAATACAACTTCAAAACATGTATTTAACACACTTGGAGTTGAACAAGAATATTTCTTGGTTAAAAAAAGAATTGTTTGAAGCAAGAGATGATTTACTTCTTACAGGAAGAACATTATTTGGAGCTCCAGCACCAAAAAGGTCAAGAATTGAACGACCACTACTTTGGAAAAATTAAAGATAAAGTTATTAACTTTTATGAGTGATGTCGATGTTGAATTATGGAAATTAGGGAATTCCATCAAAAAAACTAGACATAATGAAGTTGCACCAAACCAATTTGAAGTTGCACCATTATTCTCAGTTGCAAACTTGGCTTCAGACCAAAACCAAATTATAATGGAAACAATTGAAAAAACTGCACTAAAACACGGATTAGTGGCATTACTTCACGAAAAACCTTTTGATGGGGTAAACGGTTCAGGAAAACATAACAACTGGTCACTTGGAACTGATGATGGGGATAACTTATTCAGTCCAGGAAAAGACCCTAAAACAAATACAAAATTTCTTAATCTTTACATCTGCAGTAATTGAAGCTGTTGACAGATATTATCCAATGTTGAGATATTCAACTGCAACTGCTACAAATGACCACAGATTAGGAGGACACGAAGCACCTCCAGCAATTATCTCAATCTTCCTAGGTGAAGAATTGACAACAATTTTAGACAACATCGCCAACAAAAAAGATGCACCTGTGTCAGAAGCTTCAGAAGTAAACTTGTCAGTTGATGTACTTCCAACATTCAGTATGGATGCAGGAGATAGAAACAGAACTTCACCTTTTGCATTCACAGGAAACAAATTTGAATTTAGAATGCCAGGTTCAAGTTCAACTCCAGCAACAACAGCAGCAGTAATCAATGCAGCAGTTGGAAAAGTATTATCTGAATATGCCGACAAATTGGAAAAAGCGACTGAAAAAACTTTACCAAAAGTAATAAATGAAATCATCGCAAATGCTTACAAAAAACACCACAGAATTATTTTCAACGGTAATGGATATAGCGAAGAATGGGTTAAAGAAGCAAAAAGAAGAGGACTTACAAACGAAGTTTCTGCAAACACAGCACTTAGAAAAATGGTTGAGCCAGAAATTTTGGAATTAGTAGATGGAATCGGAATGCTGTCAGAACAAGAATCATTAGCAAGATACAATGCTTATGCTGAAAGATATGTAAAACAAATTAGCATTGAATCAAGAACATTAATTGATATCGTAAACAAAAACATCTTGCCATCAGCTCTAAAATTTGCAAACTTATTGGCAGACCACATTGAAAAAAATTCAAAATACGGAAAAGCCTTCATAAAAGAACAGGAAGAATTGCTAAAAGATGTTTTATCAAATGTGACAGCATTGAGAAAAAGAAACAAAAATCACTTGAAAAAAAGAAATTGCAAGAGTTTCAAAAACGAAGAAGATTTACCTAAACAAACTGATTTAGCAAAAGAAAAAGTTAGTATCAGGACTTGAAGCATTGAGAGTTCCTTGCGATAATTTGGAAAAAAATTATTGATAAAGACTTATGGAAATTCCCAACATATACTGATTTATTATTTAAATTATAATGAGATAAATATAACTATAAAACTCAAAGCGGTTTAAAAAAATTAGACTATTTCGTATTGAAATAGTCTTTTTTTTTATACAAAAAAAAACTGGGGAAAAAAACCCAGTTTCATAATTATTTTTTTATTCTTTTTCTTTTTTTATCTTTCATTAACAAAGAATTTCTTCCACTTTTTTACTCAACTCTTCCACATATTTATCCACAGTTTCTTGACTTTCAGCCTCAACCATTACTCTTATTAAAGATTCTGTTCCAGAAGCTCTTACAAGGATTCTTCCCTTTCCAGCGATTTCTTTCTCTTTTGCCTTGATAAAGTCAATTAATTCCTTATTTGTTTCCCAAGTTGCCTTTTTCTCCTTTGCAACTGTAATATTTTTAGAATCTTGTGGCCATAATTTAATATCTTTTACAAGTTCATGCAAAGTTTTTCCGCTTTCTAAAATAGCCGCAACTAGCTGAATTGATGACAATACTCCGTCTCCAGTTGTATTGTAGTCAAGCATTAAAATATGCCCAGACTGTTCTCCACCAATATTTAATCCATATTCCTTCATTTTTTCAAGAACATATCTATCTCCAACATTTGCACGAATTAATCCAATTCCCTTTTCATCCAGATATTTTTCAAATCCCATATTACTTAGAACTGTAGTTACAACTTTATTATCGTTTAAAAGTCCTCTGCTTTGCATATATTCTGCGATAATTGCAATAATCAGATCTCCGTTTATAATTGCTCCTGTATTGTCAACAGCGATTAATCTGTCGGCATCTCCATCGTAGGCAAGTCCCAAATCAGCCTTTGTAAACTTTAACTACTTCCTGAAGCAGTTCTGGATGTGTTGATCCACAATTTACATTGATGTTTTTTTCCATTTGGAATATTATTAATTACAATAACATCTGCACCTAGATTTTGAAATACTTTTGAAGCCACTCTATATGCCGCACCGTTTGCAGTGTCAATTACAATTCTTAATTTTGAAAAATTAGTTTTTACTGTAGAAGTTAAATAGTCTAAATAGATTTTCATATCATCTTCCACATATTTAAATGTTCCAAGATCATCTCCTGCAACTTGACGTTTTTCAAGAAGTTCATCCTTTTTCCCCATTAACTCTTCCAATTTTTCCTCAACTGCATCAGGCAATTTATAACCATTTTGACTAAATATTTTTATTCCATTGTCCTTTACAGGATTGTGTGAAGCTGAAATCATAATTCCCGCATCAGCCTTTAATTTTCTAGTCAGATAGCAAACTCCAGGAGTAGGAAGCACTCCAACAAAGTCAATATTTACACCCATAGAATTTAATCCCGCTGTAAGTGCTGAACGAATCATATACCCTGAAATTCTTGTATCTGTTCCAAGAATAACTTTTGGCTTTCCAGCTTTTTTTCTATGTTTTTTTAAATAATACCCAAGAGCAAGCCCCAAACTTGTAACTAAATCAATTGTCAAGTCCTTATTAGCTTCTCCTCTCATTCCATCAGTTCCAAAATATTTTCTAGCCATTATTTTTCCCTCTATTTTTTTATTTTTTTATTTTTTTAAATTTAAAAAAATAAATTTGCTAATTTTTATCTAGTAAAATTTATTACTGAACAAATAAATTATAATTTTTATTTTTTTCTTACTTTTTCTTATTTTTTTCTTTTTTTAAAAATCCAAAAAAACACTTTTTTTCTTTTTCGATTTTTTTCTTTATTTATATTTTTTTATTAATTTCTTCCTGTGAATTTACAACCGCATCTCCAATAGGTAAAACGATTGAAATTTCTGTTCCTTCATTCATTTTAGAATCAACTTCGATTTTTTTCCATTATGAATTTCTACAATTCGTTTAACTATCGCAAGTCCAAGTCCAGTTCCACCCGTTGCCTTTGTTCTCGACAAATCCACTCTGTAAAAATCTGTCAAAAAAATTCTCTTTGCATCCTCATCAGAAATTCCAACTCCCTCATCTCGAATTGAAATTCGTCCAAATCCATCTTTTATGAAAGATTTTTATATAAATATTTGTATTTGGCTCTGAATATTTTTGCAGCATTTTCAATTAAGGCTCTAATTGCCTGCTGCAGTAGTGTTTCATCACCTTTAATTTTATAGTCTTCCCCCATTTCCAGATGGAATTTATGAGTTTTGGTAGAAACTACTGTATCAGAATGAATTTGATGTACCATTTCATTTGCATCAATATCTACAAATTTTGTATTAATTTTTGTAATTTCACCTTTAGCCAAAAACAGCAATTTCTGTATTAAATTACGCATATTATCAGTTTCACTGATTATTGAATCAATTGACTCTACAAATATATCAATATCTGTAGTTCCACGCTTACGTATAATTTCCGCATAACCTTTTATTATAGCAAGCGGTGTCCGCAATTCATGCGAAGCATCTGATACAAATTTTTTCTGATTTTCAAATGACGTTTCCAGCCTGTCTAACATCTCATTTATAATAAGTGTCAGATTTTGCAATTCATCTTCCCTCTTTTGGTATTTCTATTCTCTTGCTCAAGTCATCTGTTGAAATGCTTTTAGCAGTTTTTATTACATTATTAATTGGTTTTAAGATTCTTCGGCTCATTATTTTTGAAACAATGATTGTTATGACAACTCCAATTATTGTAAATAAAATAACAAGATATTCCAGTCTTTTATAAATTTTTATTTTTCATTTGTAACATTTTTTTCAAAGTATAAATATTAAATTTATAATTTTTTTATTACACGGCTAACTTTAAATACAAAATATTTATTTTTTTCAATATTTATTGTCTTCCCACTTGAAACATTATCTTTAAAATTATAACTTTCAAGCAGCTCAACCATGCTTTCATTAGTCATCGAAGCCTCTTCAGTATCTGTATCTCCAATTGTATTAATCGGTATTACCGAATCCTTATTTTGCTTTATTTCCAAAACATACAAATAATTGTCTTCTCCTGGATTAAATGGCTTTACGTGAATTACCTTCTTTCCTTCCACAACTTCAGGATTAAAATCAAGCGTAAGCACATTTGTCTTATCTGAAAAAATTCCAACCTTATCCAAAAAACTGTTTATTTCCTTCAATTTGTCACTAGCCGAAACTTCCAGCACTTTATTTGACTGCTTTTGCAACGAATAAACTAAAATAATATTGGAAACTAATATTAATACCAAAAATAGAAGAGCGTAATTTGCCGAAATACGATCTTCTAATTTCAAATTTTTCATTTTTTACTCCTTATTTAAAAATAAATCCAATTCCTCTTACAGTTTGAATGAATTTTTCTTTCATAAGGCTTGTCAATTTTATCTCTTAAATATTTAATATACAAATCAAGGATATTATCGTTTCCAATATAGTCAAATCCCCAAACTTCTTCTAAAAATTTTATCTCTAGATAAAACAATTCCTTTATTTAATACTAAAAAGTCAAGCAATTCAAATTCTCTTTTTTTGAAAGTTGAATAAGAGTTTTTTTCCATAATCTCTAAATACTTCATAAGTAGAATAGTTTATTGTTAAATCTTCAAATTCAAATATTCCCTTGTGAACAACAGATTTTTTTAGTTCTTCTAAGAAGCGCTTTTATTCTAGCAAGCAATTCTTCATTTGAAAATGGTTTTTGTCATATAGTCATCTGCCCCATAATCAAATCCAACTACCTTATCACTAATTTCATCCTTAGCTGTAAGCATAATAATAGGCACTTGCGAAGTTTCCCTTATTCTTTTGCAAACTTCCATTCCACTCATTTTTAGGAAGCATTACATCCAGAAGGATAATGTCATACGAACCATATTTAGCCATATTAAGCCCTTCTTTACCATCGTATGCAAAAAAATACATCAAATCCTTTCAAATTTTAATTCAATTTCAAGAAGTCTTGAAATTTTTAGGATCATCTTCAATTACTAATATTTTTCTCTCATAGTTATCTCCACTTCTGTTCTAATATTTTTTTCTCACTTTATTATCTTCTACCTTTTTAAAATATCCATTTATTATAAAAAAACTAATTTTTAAAATTTCGATACAAAGTAAAGGTTTATAATCTTACAAGTCATTATAACTCATTTTTTTGATTTGTATAGTATTTTATCTTTTTTCAACAATTTTCAATAAACAAAAGATTTATTTAAGATTAAAAAAATCAATGCTTTTTTTATCCATATTGCTTTTTTTATGTTAAAATTATAATTAATTTTTTTATTTAATATAATTAAAACTCTGATGTATCCATATCGCTATCCGATTGCCCTTCAGGCAATTTTATTCTAATAAGATCCATTGGCCCCATTTCCACATCTGTTTCAATAATAGCGATTGTATTTGGGTTTACATATTCTTGATACTCTTCATTTTTTTGTATTGAAAAAAAGTTTTCCACTTTAAATTTAATTGCATCTCCAATTGGACGAACCAATTCCAAAGTTTCAGTTGCATAAACTTTATTTCTTATTTGAATTTTGTATTTATTTGTATCAACTTTTTTTCAAGCACATTTGCAACAAGTCTATAAGTCTGGCTATAAGAAAGCCCAGTTTCATAATTTTGATCCTTTTCAGAAGTAGGCCCTAAATAAAACCCATTTGAATATTGTCTATGACTAATAGTTTTAAGTTCAGCCAGCCAATCAGGGTCATATTTATAATTTCCAGAATAATAATTGTCTAATGCTCTCTTATATTGTTTTACAACAGTCGAGTTATAATAAATGCTCTTCATTCTTCCTTCAATTTTTAACGAATCCACTCCAGTTTCAATTATTTTATCAATAAACTCTATCGAACACAAGTCCTTAGCATTAAACATATATGTTCCTTCTTCATTTTCCACAATATCATGAGCTCCAGTTTCCTCATGCCCCTCTGCAATAACCTTATAGTTCCAACGGCAATCCTGTGCACAAATTCCACGGTTCGCATCACGATTTGTAAAATAGTTGCTCAATAAGCATCTTCCAGAATATGCCATGCACATTGCCCCGTGAATAAACACTTCTATTTCCACATCAGGCACTTTTTCACGTATAGTCTTAATTTCTTTAAGTGACATTTCCCTAGCCAGAATAACTCTTTTTGCTCCCATATCCTTCCAAGTTTTTACACTCATCCAGTTTGTATTGTTCGCCTGCGTACTTACATGAATCTTCATATTTGGAGCATGCTCCCTAACCATCTGAAAAACTCCCAGATCAGCGACAATCACTGCATCCACGCCAAATTCATCCAGTTTTTTTATGAATCTCGGCATATATTCAATTTCCGTATTATGTGCAAAGATATTTAAAGTTACATATATTTTTTTCCCTAAACTATGAACATAATCCACAGCTTCCTTTAATTCCTTATTTTTAAAATTTGAAGACATTCCCCTTAAATTAAATGCGCTTCCTCCAACAAAACATGCATCAGCTCCAAAATGAAAGGCTGTCTTTAACTTTTCCATATTTCCAGCTGGTGCTAATAATTCTACTCTTTTTTTTGTTTCCATTCTCTAATTTTTTCTCCTTAATTCTTTTCTTCTCATATCCATTTGTAAAAAAATATAAAAAAATTTCAATAACCGCAATATTTTTTTAAATTTTTTTAGTTTTTATTGTTTAATTCCTTGACAAAAGATATTGACCCTTTGTAATCATAATAAATACTGCTGTTATCTAATCTTTATCACCTTTATTTTTTTATAATTGCCTATCTTTTCTATTTAGTTAGATTTCTTAATTTTTTTATTTAACATGGGTTCAAGACCCCCTGCTTCAGAACATTTGTTTTATTAAATTTTAAATAAATACAGTTTTCAAGCAAATCTGATTTATTCTGCAGACGGTGCAAATTCATCATCCACAACATTTACAAATTGCTGATAATTAGGAAAAAATCCCAATTCTATCGTACCAGTCGGTCCACTTCTGTGCTTTCCGATTATCAGTTCAACTTTTTCCATTTCCTGTTTTTCTCCAGTTTTTGGCAAGTCCTGTGATTTTTTAACATATTTATCTGGAACATCCACATTATTCACTTCTGTAGCAGTATCTTTGTTATAATAGCTTTCACGATATAGAAACATTACCATATCCGCATCCTGCTCAATTGCTCCCGATTCCCGCAAATCTGATAAAATTGGTCTTTTGTCAACTCTCTGCTCCACTCCACGGGATAACTGTGAAAGTGTCACAATTGGTATATTCAGCTCTTTTGCAAGTATTTTTAGTGAACGTGAAATTTCAGATATTTCCTGCTCACGACTTTTTCTTGAATTTGTTGAAGGGCTTATTAACTGCAAATAGTCAATTAACATAAAGTCCAGCTTCCCTTCAGCCTTTAACCGTCTTGCATTAGCCTTTATTTCCAGCATTGTTACACTTGCAGAATCTGAAATATAAATTGGCATCTCAGAAAGCCGCCCAAGCCCATCTCCCAAAGTTACAAGCTCTTCCGAAGTCAAAGTTCCATCCTTTATTCCCTTTAACCTAACTCTCGACTCACTTGCCACAAGCCTGTCAAACAGCTGCTCATTTCCCATTTCTAAACTGTATATAAGCACTCCTTTACCTTGCCTTGCAACATTTATTGCGAGATTCAATGCAAATGCAGTTTTTCCCATTGCAGGACGTGCCGCAAGAATTATTAAGTCAGACCCGTGAAACCCGCTTGTTATACTGTCATATCTGCTAAATCCTGAAGAAATGCCAGTTATTTTTCCTTTAGCTTCCGAACCATCATCTAGCCGTTTTACTTTAGATTGAACCAATTCAGATAATTTTACAATTTCTTTTTTCTGCTTAGATTCTGCAATTTTAAAAATCATGCTTTCTGATTTATCAAGCATCGCATCTGTTTCCTCATACCCACGTGTAGCCATTCTTACAATTTTTTCCCCAATGGTTATTAACTGGCGCTGAACAGACTTATCCTTTATAATTTGGGCATAATTAACAGCATTTGCAGCAGTTGGCACAACTTCAGTCAAATCATAAATAACTTCTTCATCTCCAACTTCATCCATTAATTCCTTTTTTTTCAAAGCCTCAATTATCAAAAGCACATCAATTATTTTTCCAGAATTATAGGCATTAATCATTTCAGAAAAAATCAATTTATAATTACTTTTGTAAAAATCTTCAGCTGTTATAATATCAACAACATCTCCCATAACATTAGGATTTATAAAGACAGACCCAAGAAGTGCCTCTTCAGCCTCTATGCTATATGGCTCACTATTTTTCCCATCTTCGTCATATAACCCCATTTTTCAATTTTCTCACTTTCCAGTTTTAAATTTTATGCAAAAATTCTGCTATTTAGCCTCAACTCTAACTTTTAAGTTAGCCTTTACTTCGAATGAAGTTTCAATTCCACATTATGCACTCCAATTTCCTTCACTTTAGAATCTGCAGAAACTTTCTTCTTATCAATATCAATATTTAACTGATCCTTTACAGCCTGCACAATTTCCTTTGTGCTAATTGAACCAAACACCTTATTATTTTCCCCAGCCTTCACTTTTAGCACAATTTCCTTTGTCGCCAAGACTTCCTTCAATTCTTTAGCATTTTTCACATCCCTATCATGATGTTTTTGGATTTTTTCATTTCTTGCCTTTAATTTATTAATATTTTCAGGCGTTGCAAGTATCGCTTTATTTTTGATTTAATAAAAAGTTATTTGCATATCCATCCTTTACTTCCACAATTTCATCTTTTTTTCCCTACACCTTTTTATATTTTTCCTTCAAAATTACTTTAATTTTCATATCTACCATACCTTTCTTTTTTTATTAATAAACCAATTGTCAATAAATTTATTTAATATATTTATTTTTTTCTAAAATTTCCCCATCAAAAAAACTTCACTGCATCCTTCAAAAACTTATCTTCTCCATTTTTAGCATCATCGCTTTCAAAAAAAAGTTTTTTTATTTCAATATCCGAATTACAGATTTGATTAATAACTTTTTTTCAACCTTCACTTTCTTTTCAGGTATCATAAGCTGTTCGCTATGAAATTTCTGATTACTTGGAAATCTTATAAAAAAAGCACTCCTTCTTCCACTCTGTCCGGCTTGCTTTCCACCGATAATGCTCCTAGCATTACACTTTCTCTCTTTATTTCAGATAAAATTTTTTTCTCCAGTTTTTTTAGAAAAAAATTGAAATATCATAATTTTTTTGCAGCTTTTTTTCTATCTTTTTCTAAATTTTTCTACTTTTTTTACTTCTTCTGTTTCAGCTATTTTTTTCTGTAACATCTGAATTTATAATTTTTGGAATTTTTCTGAAATTTGACTCATAACTTTTTTTCATAAATGTGATCCGAAACATCTTTAATATAATTTTTTTGTCAACAACCGCTTTATTTGAAGCAAAATCATCAGTTTCCAAAATTTTTATTTTTTTATTTGAATTTTTTTCTTCTGATTTTTTTATAAAGTTCATAAACAAGCACATATCCAAGCAGCCTTTTATCCTCTTCATACTTAAATTCATTCAAGGTAAAAAAAATCGCACTTATTGTATCCAGCAAAAAATCCACCGATAAATCCGTCTGCTTTTTAAACTGCTCCTTCAAATAATAGGAAAAATCCTTTAAAAAAGTTTCAATTACAAGCCCATCTTCCCAAATCTTGTCAATAAAATCAACAAGTCTTTCCTTGTCACTTTTTTTTATTAAATTCAGGAATTCCTCCAAAATCACATCAGGCACTACTCCCAGAGCCTTCTGAGTTTTTTCAAGATTAATTTCCTCATTATTAAAATTTGACACAACCTGCTCAAAAATAGAAAAACTATCCCTTGCACTTCCCTCAGACTTCCGATATATCAAATCCAGACTCGCATCATCAATTTTAATGTTCTCCTTCTGTGCCACATTTTGAAGCAGTTTTTTTATATCCTTCTTATCAATTGGCAAAAAGTCATACCGCTGACATCTGGAAATAACCGTATCTGGAATCTTATCAATTTCTGTTGTTGCAAGAATAAATATAACATGTGCCGGCGGTTCTTCCAGTGTTTTTAAAAGCGCATTAAATGCCTCCTTTGTAAGCATATGAACTTCATCAATTATATATATTTTTTTTCTTCCCTTGACAGGCTGATAATTTATCTTTTCCTTTAATTCACGAATCTCATCAATCCCACGATTAGAAGCTGCATCAATTTCAATCATATCCATTGAAATCCCAGAAGAAATTTCACGGCAATTCTCACATTTCCCACAAGGATTATCCGTCACATCTTCACTATTCAAGCAATTCACACCTTTAGCAATAAGCCTAGCAATAGTAGTTTTCCCAACACCACGTGGCCCTGTAAATAAATACGCATGTGACAGCTTGTTCTCCCTAAGGGAATTTTTAATAGCTCTCAACACAAATTCCTGCCCCGCAATTTCATCAAAATTCTGCGGCCGATACTTTCTATATAACGTAATATTCAATATTCTCTCCCTTTTTTTATAAATACATTGACTAAAAATTCCAATTACCAGACATCATTAATAATCAGCATAACAAAACATAAGTTTGAATACATTTGATATTATAACATTTTTTTACTATAATTTGTGAACTGCTGTAAAACTTTTTTTCAACATACAAAAAAATACACCTAAATAATATGCTTTGGTGTACTTTTTATTATATTCTATAATTGATATACAAATCTAAAAAAATTTTACTTTAAATTTAATTAATAATAAAAAAAATAATAATAATTAATGCAAAAAAACAAAATATTTATTAATTTTTTTCAATATAAAGAATTTTTAAATTCCTTTTTCCAAAATTGATGAAACAGCTGCGACAATTTGCATTATAACCAATACGACAAAAAAATTACAAAATACAGAATATTTCCAACAATTATAACAAAATTCAGCACTCCTGAAACAATTAACAAAACTGATATAGCCAAAGTCTGTTTTTGCATACGATCTCACAAAACTATTTTTTTATCCTCCAAAAATCAAAGCAAAAAAATCGGAACTATCAGCCCTCAATTATTGTAAAAAAACTCAAATTTACAAGAAAAAGCGGCAGCATTAGCCCTCAACCCTGCAATTGACTTCTGTTCACTAATTCTATTATTATCCATAAACTCCTCCCAATATATTTTCTATTTTTATTACTATTAAATTACTTCAGATTTATTTTTTTAGTATATCATATATAATTATTTATTTCAAATTTTTTTATTTTTAATGAAAAAGAAATAAAAGGTCTGGTTAAAAGAACTCTTACTCTATAAAGGATAATCCATTTCTCCCAAAGTCGCCACCATCACAGCCTTTATCGTATGCATACGATTTTCCGCTTCGTCAAATACAACAGAATTTTTACTTCTGAAAACTTCGTCAGTAACTTCCATTTCTTTCAAACCATATTCTTTTTCAATATTTCTTTTGCAACTTTTCGTATTTAAATCATGAAACGCTGGTAAACAGTGCATAAATAAGTAATCGTTTGCACAATGTTGCACTAAATCAGCATTTACTTGGTATGGAAGCAATTTATCAATTCTTTCTTTCCAAACTTCTTTTGGCTCTCCCATCGATACCCAAACATCTGTATAAACTACATCGGCATCTTTCACTCCTCAATTTTATCTTCTGTCAACGAAAAATTTTTTCCACCAGTTTTTCTCGGCAATTTTTTTCTAAAGCTTCTTCAACTAATTTCTTTCTTCAGGAAAATATTCTTTTCGGAGCAACAATTCTAAAATCCATCCCAAATTTTGCTGCACCAATCATTAAAGTGAATTTGCCATATTATTTTTTTCCATCGCCTAAAGAAATGCGAATTTTATTCCTTTCAAAGTTTACCTTTTTTTCTCTGTAAATTGTCAAAAAAATCCGCCAAAATCTGTGTTGGATGAAACTCAGTTGTAAGTCCATTCCAAACAGGCACTCCCGAATGTTCAGCCAAAGTTTCGACCAATTCTTGACCGTATCCTCGATATTCAATTCCATCATAAAATCTTCCCAAAACTTTTGCAGTATCTTCCATAGACTCCTTATCTCCAATTTGTGACGCAGAAGGCCCAATGTAAGTGACATTTGCTCCCTTGGTCATAAGCTCCCACTTCAAACGCACATCTCGTTCTAGTAGAAGTTTTTCTCAAAAAAATCAAAGCAATATTTTTTTCCAACCATCGTTTTTTTCTCAGTCCCATTTTTTTCTTATCTATTTTTCAAATTTTTTTCGCCAAATCCAGTAAATACTGCAATTCCTCCGTCGTAAAAATCTAATAATTTTTAAAAAAATGATTTTTCCTTTTAACATAATTTCTCCTTAATTTTTTTATTTTTTTATCATATCATAACAAAAGATTCTGTCCCTTGCTATTATTTAATTTTTTTGCCAATTTTTTTATTTATAACTATATATTAATTTTTTTATTCTATAATATTCTTTCAATATATCTTTCTCAATTTCCTTCAATTTTTTTGTCCATTCTCAACAACCTTTTTATTCTCACCAATATACCGAATCAATTTTTTTCATTTTCATCAAAAATAGTATCGTTGTTCAGAAAATTTTCGATTTTCTTTTTATCAAAAACTTTCTCCATTTTTTTAGCTTATTTTTCTTTATACCACTTTAGAATCCACATAATATGGCACATTATATTTTTTTCAGACTTATCAAAAAAATAAAATAAACTTTTTCCATTTTTTTACATAATATTCTATCAAACTATTCCAACTTTCTCCAAAATGTTCAACTACAATTTTTTTAACAATTCCATTTTTGCAAAATAATATTTCACAACGCCACCATCTGTACTTTGCTCTGAATCTTCAACTTCCTTAATAACATAATTTTTTTCACAGCATTAGTACTTGCAAAAATCTTTTCCTAATCTGAGCAATTTTTCCTTCAATATTCGACGCACCAAAAATTTCATCAAACTTACCAAAAGAAAAAAAGTATCGCAATTTTTTTCTAAAGGTTTTTCATAAAAAAATCTCCCTTTAACTCTAAATTTTTTTCATTCTTTCAGTATAATTTTACCTTAATAATTTTTTTAATTTACAATTATAATTTTCAATTACTAAAAAGAAATTTTTTTCAAAAACTTTTTTTCCAAAAATCGAAATAGCTTTGTCAATTTCATCGTTTGTTACGTTAAATGGTGGGAAAAAAATCTCACAACATTATTTCCAGCTCCGACTAGCAACAATCCATTTTCTAGTGCTTTTAAAACAACATCTTTTGCCAAAACTTTTTTCTCATCAAATTTTATTCCCAAAAGAAGTCCTTTTCCACGAATTTCTTCGATAAAATCAAATTTTTTTCCTTTAGTTTTTTTCAATTTTTTTCCACAGAATACTGACCTTTTTTTCCACAACATTTTTTTCAATTAATTTGTTGTCAATTAATTCATGTAAAAACAGCATTTGCAACGGCACAAACTAAAAGGATTTCCTCCGTAAGTTGAACCGTGGTCGCCAGGAACTAGCACGTCGTTTGCCTTTCCTTTTGTCAGACAAGCTCCGATTGGAACTCCGCCACCAAGTGATTTTGCAATTGTAACTATATCTGGAACTAAATCAAAATTTTCATATGCAAATAATTTTCCAGTTCTTCCCATTCCGCATTGAATTTCGTCAAAAATCACAAGTGTATTATATTTTTCACTCAATTCTTTTATAGCTTTCATAAATTCAGGAGTAGCACTTTCAAGTCCACTTTCTCCTTGAATTGGCTCCAAAAATAATAGCAGTAGTTTTTTTCACTTACTTTTTGCTTTTTAAATCTTCAACATCGTTAAAATTACATTCTGTAACATTTTTTTCATCAATGGCTCAAACGGTTTTTTTGATATTTTCGGCTGACCAGTGACTGCCAACGCTCCAGTACTTCTTCCATGAAATGAATTTTTTTCATATAAATTATTTCTGTTTTACCAGTAATTTTTGTTTCCATTTTCATCATATGACAAATTATTCCCATATTTTTCGAGCAATTTTTCAAAAGCCAACTCAATTGCTTCAGTTCCACTGTTTGTAAAAACGCTTTCCATTTCACTATTTATCCGTAAGTTTATTTGCCAAATCCAATTGTGGCTGACTGTAATACAAATTAGAAATATGTACCAATTTTTTTGACTTTGTTCCGTTAAAGCCTTTTGTAATCACAGGACTTGCGTGTCCCAAGCAATTTACTGAAATTCCCGACACAAAATCTAAATATTCATTCCCTTCATTATCGTAAATATATGTTCCTTTTCCTTTTTCAAAAAAATTTTTATTATAACGGCTATATACATTTAATAACATTAAATCACTTCTTTCTTAATTTTTTTAGAAAATATTCGACAATTTTTCTAGTTTTTTTAACTTTCAAAAATCTTTTACAAAAATATTTTTTTACTTTTTAAGATATTTTTCTTTTTTTCAAATAATTTTTAATCCTCTAAATTTGCATCTTTCTTAATCAATGTTCCAGCTCCTTCAACTGTAAACAACTCAAGAATCACAGAATGTTCCAATTTACCATTTAGAATAACAACATTTTTCCACTCCATTTTCAATTGCGTTCAGGCAAGTTGTAACTTTTGGCAACATTCCGCCACTGATAATTCCACGCTCGATTAAATCGTTCACTTTTTCCACATCAATTTCATCAATAAGTGTCTGTTTATTGTTATAGTCAAGCAAAATTCCATCAACATCTGTCAAAAATATCAGTCTGTCAGCTTGTAATTTTCCAGCAATTGCACCTGCCACATAATCTGCATTAATATTGTATGTCTGACCGTTTTTGTCAACTCCGATAGATGAAATAACTGGAATTGCATCATTTGATTCCAATAATTCTATAACTTCAGTATTGATTTTCTTGATTTCATCAACAAATCCAATATCAACCTTTTCTCCATCAACTTCAACAAACTTTTTCTCGACAAATACCATATTTCCGTCTTTTCCACTAAGACCAACAGCTTTTCCGCCATATTTATTGATATCTGACACAATTCCTTTATTAACCTTCCCAGAAAGCACCATTTCCACAATTTCCATCGTTTCTTCATCAGTCACACGATTTCCTGCAATAAATTTGCTTTCTTTTCCAATTTTTTGAAGCATATCGTTTATTTCAGGCCCTCCACCATGCACAATCACAGGATTTATCCCAACATATTTCATAAGAACCACATCTTGAATGAACTGTTCCCGAGCAACAGGATTAACCATTGCACTTCCGCCATATTTAATAACAATCGTTTTATTATGATACTTTTTTATAAACGGCAACGCCTTTTACTAAAATTTTCGCTTTATCTAAATTTGAAATCATATTTTTCCCTTTCTTTATTACTAAAAATTTTTTTCTTGTTTTTTTAGTTTTTTTCAAAAAAATTTAATTTTATAAATAATCCTTTTTAAAAAAATTTATCTTGAAAAAAATCTACTAACAAATAATTCTTAAAATCATAAATTTATTTTTAAAAAAATTATTAAGTATGATACTCTGCATTAATTTTTCACATAATCATAACTCAAGTCACATCCCCAAGCAGTCGCTTCAAATTCCCCATCATTTAATTCAATAATAATTTCAACGGTTTCAGCCTTCAAAAATTTTTCTCAGCTTTTTGGAACATCAAAATCCTGTGCCATACCATTTTTCGCAACTTGAACCATATCATTTCCAGCTTTTTAGAAAGATATTAACTTTGTCAATCATCAAATCAGCTTCTGAATATCCAACCGCACATAAAATTCTTCCCCAATTTGGGATCACCACCAAAAAAACTGCCGCTTTAAAAAAAGACTTGAAGTGATAACTGATTTTGAAACCTTTTTCGCATCTTCCAGCGTTTTTGCTCCATTTGTTGTAACTTGAATCAATTTTGTTGCACCTTCTCCATCTTTTGCAATTAATTTAGCCAATTCCTCATTCACTTTATATAACGCTTTTTTAAACTCTTCATATCCAACCGAATTTTCATCAACAATTTTTTCATTCCCTGCAAGTCCGTTCGCCAAAAACACAAGCCATATCATTTGTGCTTGTATCTCCGTCAACTGAAATCATATTGAAAGTGTTGTCAGCAATTTCAGAAAACATTTTTTGCAACAGTGATTTTTCAATATTCACATCAGTTAAGGTAAATGAAAGCATTGTCGCCATATTCGGATGAATCATTCCAGAACCTTTACACATTCCAGCCACTTTCGCTTTTTTCCCAGCAATTTCAATTTCCAAGCAAATCTGCTTAACAAAGGTGTCAGTAGTCATAATCGCAGTAGCCGCATCAATTCCGCCGTCTTCTGATAAATTTTCCACAACTTTTTCAATCCCATTCTCGATTTTTTCCATATCAAGTTGAACCCCAATAATTCCAGTCGACTGAACCAAAACTTCCTCAGCACTCAATCCCAATTTATTCGCAACCATCTCAGTCATCTTTTTAGCATTTGCAAGTCCAGTATCTCCCGTACAAGAATTTGCATTCCCACTATTTACAATAATCGCCTGTGTATTCTTATTTTTTACATGCTCAATATCCAAAATAATTGGTGCAGCCTTTGCCAAATTTTTTGTAAAAACCGCAGCTGAAACCGCCTTTTCCTCACTATAAATCAAAGCCATATCTTTTTTTCCACTTTTTTTCAATTTTTGCTGATATTCCAGTCGCTTTAATTCCCTTTAACATCAGTAATCGTTCCATTTTCTATTATTTTTCATATAACTTTTTGTATGATAAATAATTTTTTTAATTATTTTATAAAAAAATTATAAATCACACGCTCCTTTCTTTTTTTATCTGTAAAAATTCTATTAATAAAATCTTATTAACAAAATATTTTTTTATAAATACATCGACAAAAATTCCAATCCTTCATTTTTCATCAAATCCAAATAAAATGTTCATACTCTGAACTGCCTGTCCACCAGCACCTTTTTATCAAATTATCAATCGCCGACACGACAACAATGTTCCCAAATTCCTTGTCATATCGAACCCCAATCTCACAAATATTACTATTTTTCACATTTTTTATCTCTGGCAAATTTTCAGTAACTCTCACAAAATACTCATTTTTATAAAATTCATTATAAATTTCATAAATTTTTTCTTCCGTCAAACTTTCCTTAAATTCATCATTCACATCCAAATAAATTGTCGAAAGAATCCCTCTATTTATCGGCAACAAATGCGGAGTAAATACTAAATTAATATCCCCATTCGATAATTTATCCATCTCTTGCTTTATTTCAGGCGTGTGTCTATGTTTCAAAATATTATAAGCCTTAAAATTTTTCATTAACTTCAGCATAAATTAAATCCAATTTAGCACTTCTTCCAGCCCCTGAAACTCCCGACTTCGAATCAACAATAATTTTTTTCGTATCAACAAGCCCATTTTTTAGTAACGGTGCCACGCCTAAAATAGCAGAAGTAGGATAACATCCAGGGCGAAGCCACAACCTTCGTATTTTTTTAATTTCTTCTTTGTGAATTTCAGGAAGTCCCGTAAACTGCATTTTTATTGATTTCTGGATAATTATGTTTCACTTTGTACCATTTTTTTCATAAATTTCTGAATCATCTAATCTAAAAATCCGCTCCCAGATCAAAGACTTTCACATCATTTTTCAAGTGCCTTTTTTTGTTATTTTTTTCAGATAATCCATGTGGCAATGCCAAAAAAATAATGCATCAATATTTTTTTAAAATTTTTCTTCAGCTTCTTCCAAAGAAATTAATTCTTTCTTAAAATATTTTTTTATAATTTGCATACACATTTCCCATATCTTCCCCAGTATTTGAATGTGATGAAATAAATTCAAGTTCCACTTCCTTATGATTATTTAATATCCAAACCAACTGCTGTCCAGCATATCCTGTTGCTCAATAATACCAGCTTTTTATCATATAAAATCATCTCCTTAAAATATCTTTTTAAAAAAATAAAAGAGCCTTCCTAAAAAGGCTCTAAATAAATTATATTTTTATACAAAAAAACAAAGAGCCAACAACCCAAAAAGTCATTGGCAAAAAAATTATTTTTTTATTAAAACAGAAAATCTATTATAAAAAAATGATTATATACCTAAGACAAGGGCTTATAATTAAATTGTACAGCTATTCTATCATCCCTTATCCTTCTTATCATTTTCATAATACTTCCTCCTGATTATTTTTTTATTTATCTTTTTAATAAATTTATTATAGCAAAAAAATTATAAAAAAATCAATATGTTAAATATATAAGTTTTTTTATAGTTTCATTAATAAAATTAATGATTTGATTTTTTTATGAATGATTATGAACAATATCAAAAGTCAATTAATATCGGCAGATGATCTGAAAGTTGAGTTTGTATCACTTCATAACTATTAACTTTTTATTTCCTTTGAGCAAAGTATAAAATCAAGCTCCCGCTTCGGATTCCAGCTCGGAAAAAGTTGGATCCTTTCTTGTATTTATATTTTTTTCAAGTCAGAAGCCTGTAAAAAAACATCTCAATTTCCTCCTCACCCCCAAAAGACATTAAAATCACCAGCTACAATAACTGGCTTTTTTGCAATTTTTTACAAGATCATAAAGCTGTACAATCTGCTTTTGCCGTGTTTTTCCACCTAGTGCCAAATGTACAAGAAACACAATCACATCCTCTGTTTCCACTTCAATAATCAATTTTTTCATTCCAATATCCAAATAATGAAATTCCTCCCTTAAAATTGGATTTTTGGAAAGCAAGGCATTTCCCTGTTTTTCTAACCATTGGAAATTTCATATACTGTGAATCTTCCTCATATTTATACTGATAAACATTATTATTTCTCGTAATTCTCCCAAGAAGCGTAGCCTGATTTCTGCTATACATCCGAAATGATCCAAGATCTACTTCCACAAGCCCCACAAGATCAGGCTTATACCTATTAATAAATTTCCCAATCCGATAAATATGCTTTACAGAATGTCCCAAATATCCCCGTATATGCTTAAATGGCTGATTCAAATACTTTTCCAGTTCCATATCGAATATTATACAAAAGAAATTTCATCTTCTCTCACTTCTCTTTCCTGCCTCTTCATAAAATTCTATGTTTCAGCTGTTTTAACATCAAATAAAAATATATTCAACAACTTAATATTTTCATTTTTTTACAAATAATCTTATTTTCTCAAAGTAATAAATCTAATCATATTTACAGTTGCCAAACAGGTCAAGCAAAACTTATTTTTTTACTATCCCAACTCCATCTCCAAACAGCAGCAGCACAAAATTATATTCTTCATTTAACTTTTCTATAAATTCTTTTTAACCTTTTTTTACAATAGTTTTATACCTTTTTTTGGAATTTCTTCTTTTTTTACTGCTACAAGTCCACGAAACATCAGATTATCAATAAAAAAATAATTCCATTTTTCATTGAGAAGTTCATAACTCATCTCAAAAAAAACTTCAAATATTGCCCCTTCGATGCATCAATAAAAAAATAAAATCATATTTTATACCCTTATCAAAGCCTTGGAATTTCCTCCAAAGCATCACCCAAAAATCATTCTATTCTTCTCAAACAATCCCAATTTCTTAAAATTTTTCCACAGCTTTTTCCATAACGTTTTTTTCATCAATTTCCATCGTTGTCAAAAAAACCGCCATTTTCATTAGCAACCCGTGCCAAAAAAATAGCCCAGAATATCCTGTTGCCGTTCCAATTTCCAAAATATTCCCAGCCTTCATATTTTTTTAGCCGTAAAAAAATCATATAATTCAGCACTTCATCTGTAATAATCGGCACATTTTTCCGCCAGACTTTCATCCTTCACATTTTGTATAATTTCATTTTTGAATTTTTAAACAAATTTTTGTGCATATTTTTGATGATTCTATAAAATTTTTCTATCATAAATTATCCTTTTTTTCTTTTTAATTTTAGTCATTTTTTTATTTTTTTATTGTCACTGTTATTTTTAAAAATTTCAAAAATTAAATTTTTAAGTTTCACAACTTTAATATTTACAGCATTTCTCCCATTTTTAAAAAAATAGGAAGCATAACTGAAAAATACAATCATTCCAATAATTACTCCACTGAACCTCCCACGACTAAAGTCGCAGGGGTTTCAAAATCTTTAAAAAAATATTTCAAAAAAATTTTTCTAGAAGTTTGATAGCTTTACACTACCCTTATTCTTTTTAGGTGTGTTCAGCTCACCTCTATTGTGTAGGGACGCTTAAATCCACAACTTTACTTTTTCCTTAATATGTTTAATGCTCCATTACAATCTGCATTTAATTGATAGCCTTTACTTGTCTGATATAGTCCTCTTTTTATCCTTTTTTTCCACTGAATATATATTCTTTTTTTGATTTTTCTTTATCATATATTGAATTTCATCTCCATCAAAGAAACTTGCTTTCGATGTATAACTTTCTTCTTGCAGTTTTAAATTCTATTCCATATAGTTTACATAGATATATTAATTTACCTCTTAATTTTTCCATATGGTATATTTACAAAGTTTTTGATTATTTATACTTTCCTATATTTGAATTTCTTTGAAAATCTTCATTATATCCTAGAACTATTCTTCCTATATCATTATTAAGACAATAATTTATTATCATTCTTGCTACTTTTTGAAAGATAATCATTTATACGATTATTTCTCTTTCTAGTTATTCTCTTTTTGCCTTAATGTTGTTCGGGAGGTCTTTTTGCTTATCTTTTAATGCTTTGCAATTTTACATTTATCTTATTATAGTATTGATTAATAGATTTTTAATTTTTCTACCATCTATTATGAATGAAGCTCCAGCATTTGTAACACAAGTACAAAGATTGTCTATACCTAAATCAATTCCTAGTGCATTTTCTTTATTTAATTCCCTTTGAACTTCTTCTACTTCATATGTATATTGAACTTCAAAAGTACCTAGAATGTTGTTTTGGTATTATTCTAATCTCTTTTATTTTCTTGCCTTTTTAATACTGGTGGTAGTTTTATTGCGATTTCCTTATGTGTCTTTCTAAATGAATTTGAATAAGGAACTATCATCATACCATCTTTTTAATCTAACAAATCCCTATAACAAGAGTTGTAAATCCATCTTTAGCAAGATAATTAGGTAATTTTATTTTACCATTATATTGACCATTCTTAGCAAGTTTTTAAAAAGTCCAAAAAAATGATTTAAAACTTCCATCTACTTCTTTTTAGAATTTGTTGAGCCATATTAGAATTTAATTTCTTGTAATTTTCACTATTTTTTTAAGCATTTTATAGTTTTTCATTATAACTTAAATACTTTTTATTTTGAAAATAGTATTGTCTAATATTATATATAGCCTCATTAGTTAAGTTCTTGGCTATATGAGATAAATATTTTAAATTCCTAAACTCCTTTTTACTAAGATGTTTTTACTTGTTGTTTTTAAAGTTAAATACATAGATATCACCTCCTTTTTCATCAGAGATATTATACCATGTATTCTATATTTTTATCTGTTTATTTTTAAATATTTTTTTAAAGTTTTTTTAAAAACCCCACAACAGTGGGAAGCATCGTTCACATAAAGTGCGCTACTACTTTATGCAGTTCTCTTGGCATATATACTCCTTAATAAAGTTAAGGAGATTAGCCTTGAACTTCTTGTTATCTCTAACAAGCACAGACTATATCTTATCCATATCCTATTTCAAGGACTTAGGCGAAACCACTTCCAATACCTATCGCTTGTATTGTACTCCCCTCACGAGGGATAGTCGTTGAACTTTCCTTTTCAGGCTTAGCTGCTGATTGTCTATTATCATAATGTTTAGGATTTAACCTTGCATCATCTAGTATATTTTTTCTGCTTTCGCCACCATCACACTTATACTATATTCGCACTTAAATATTATGTTATGGTTATACTAGCTTTTAAGAGTTCCCAGCAATTCAGTTTCTTTGTTGCACGGTTTTTGCTCCGTGTCTACATACAAGTTTCCCTATATGCTTACTAAAATTTTTCGTGCAATTTATCTCACGACTAAAGTCGCAAGTGTTCTTGCACTATTTAATAAAAAAATAATCGAAATCGGTTCAAACATTTTCAAAAAGCCATTTTATCTTTTCACTAACTTTTTTTCGTAATAAATTTCATTCAGATTAAAAAAATGATATTTTTCATTTCTCCAGTTTTTCTCCAATTGTCAGAAAAACTTACATATTCATTATCAAAAAAAGTTGTATTTTTTTAAACGATTTTTTTGAATACTTTCACCCTTTTTCTATCTTCAAAATAATTTTTTTCAATTCCTCATTTTAAAAACATAACTTTTTAGAATTTGTACACATTTTTAAAGATTGAATTAATGGAACATTGGCATCTGTAAGTGAATACATATTTCTTGTAAAATTTAATATACAAATATTTTTTTATACATTTTTTTCCAATAATTTTTTTATTCTTAAAAATTTTTTTCTCAAAAAAATTTTTCTCATTTTGTTTTTTTCCATTTTTTTAAAACCAAAAAAATAAAAAAAACTATGGCAATCAAAAAAATAATCCCATATTTATCAGCTATTTTTACTGAAATTTATAACAATTTGTGTAACTTTTGGCAATTCCTGCCCAATATCTGAATAAATCAAGACAAATTTAGGCTACAACAAATTTTTAACAGTATAAATACAATAACCAATGCTGTAATTATAACTGTTACTGGATAAATGCTCAAACTTTTTTTATATCCTTTTTATTTTTCTGATTAAATTCATACTTTTCATACAAATTCTTAAAAACTATTTCCAAGTTTCCTGTCTCTTCCCCAATTTTAACCATTTCCATAAATTCCCTATTTGCAGTAATTTTAGAAAAAAAGCCCTGTGAAGCGAAACTCCCTTTTCAATTTGCTGTTTTTGTACGAATTATCCTGCTTTTCAAATCTCCATCATAATTCTGTGCAACAATCCCAAGTGTATCAATTAGTGAAATCTTTCCATTCAACAGATAATACACACTTTTAGTAAAGGACAACAGGTCTTTTTCACTTATTTTGCTTTCCTTATTCTTTATAATATTCTTCATTTTTAATTAATCCCCCTCTGATTAACTATAATTCAATTATTATTTTTTTGCTGTTTTTCCAATGCAACTTTTCCTAATGCAATCGAACCAACGAATCCCGCTTCATCTCCAAGCCCTGGATAAACAATAAAATCATCAATTTTTTCCAAAATTTCTTCTTTTTGAACATAGCCGTTTAAAAATTCTGAAACATATTTTCTAATTAATGGGAACAGCTGTTTTTGTTTCATAACTCCTCCACCCATAATTACCTTTTGTGGTGATAAAATCAGAATGTAATTTACCACAGCCTGAGCCAAATAATATGCCTCCATATCCCAAACTTCATCTCTATCAGCAAGTTCAAAACCCTTTTTACCCCATCTGTCTTCTATCGCAGGACCTGCTGCCATTCCTTCCATACAGTCTTTATGGAAAGGACATCTTCCTTCAAATTTATCATCCTTATGTCTTTTCAAAAATATATGTCCCATTTCAGGATGAGTCAATCCTTGAAGCATTTTCCCATCAACAACCGCTCCAGCTCCAATTCCAGTTCCTACTGTAATATACATAATATTTTTAAGATTTTCTCCAGCACCCCACCAGCTTTCTGCAAGAGCCGCACCATTTACATCTGTATCAAATTCCATCGGAACATCATAATATTTTTTTCAATTCTCCGATCAAATTATAATCACTCCAGTAAGGTTTTGGAGTTTTTGTAATATACCCATAAGTTTTAGAACCTTTTACAGGATCAATTGGTCCAAAACTTCCAACTCCCATTACATCAAATTCCTTATCTTTAAAATATTCAATGACTTGAGCCATAGTTTCTTCAGGTGTTGTAGTTGGAATGCTTACTCTGTCAATAATTTTCCCATCTTCAGTCCCCAATCCACATATAAATTTTTGTTCCTCCAGCTTCAACTGCTGCAATAACTGCCATAATTTCACTTCCTTTTCTCTTTTTTTATATTTTTTTATCTATTTGTATTTTTTTATTTTTAATAATAATAAACAATTTTTATATTTTTTTCAAAATATTGTCATTGTCCTTGTAAAATTCCAATATTTCATCTTGTGTTGCAGTAGCTGTTCCTATTTTTGCCACTACAATTCCAGATGCCATATTTGCAATTACCCCAGCCTCATATAAATCCGCTCCAGCACATATTGAAAGTAAGAATGTCGATATAAAGGTATCTCCAGCTCCTGTTACATCATAAACTTCTCGTGCTACAGTTGGTATTCTCTTATGTTTAGTCTTAAATAACGAAACTCCCTCTTCACTTCGAGTAAGCACAACGCTGTCTAATTTAAGTTCATCTTTTAACTGTGCCATTTTTTTCAGCAATCTGCTCTTCACTTGTAAACTTTTTTTCATTCCAAAAATAATCTAAAAATTTCTTTTCTATTTGGAGTCATTGAAGTTGCTCCAACATAATTTTTAAATTTTTGCGGTTTTGGATCAACCATTATCCTTTTATTATGTTTTTTTAGCTATTTCAATTACTTTTTTTAGATAAATGCTTCGTAAGCAATCCTTTATTATAATCTGAAAGCAATACCGCATCAATATTTTCGATATTTTTTTCAAAATTTTCCAAAAGCTGATTTTGAATTTCTTCTGAAATATCAGTATCTTTTTCCCAATCTAATCTAAGCAACTGCTGTCCTTGAGATAAAACTCTACTTTTTAATGATTGTTGGACGTGTTCCATCCTTCACAATTCCATCAGAATTTACATCTTTATTCTCAAGCTCCTTAACAAACTTTTCTCCGTTCGCATCATTTCCAATAACTCCATAAACAAAAACTTTCCCTTCAAGCGAAGTTAAATTATTTGCCACATTTGAAGCTCCTCCTAATACAAATCTTTCCTCTTCTATATTTACAATCGGAACAGGCGCTTCTGGTGAAATTCTATTTACTTTTCCAATCAAATACTCATCTAGCATCATATCGCCAATAACAGCTATTTTAACACTGCTAAACTTTTTTTATTATCTCTTCAATCCTTTGAATTGAAACCATCTTTTTCCTTTTCCCTAACTAAAAATTTTTTTATTTTTAAAATTATTTTTTTAATTCTGGTCTTTACTTAATATTATACTACATTTTTTTGAAATTTCCAGTATAATTTATAAATTTTTTTATACGGATTAAAAAAATCTAAAAATTATTTTATCCATTAAGTTTTTATCCTGTATAATTGCTTCAATTTCAATATAAATATCCCTTACTTCCCTATTATTTCTACGATATTTAAACAATGGACCAATTATAGGAATTTTTGACAAAACTGGAACTCTTCTTATCGTTTCCTTGCTTACATCCTGCTTTAATCCTCCAATAAAAGTTGAACTGCCATTATTCAGTGTAATCGTTGTCTTAGTCTGATTTTTCTGCTTAGCGCCAGAAGAAGCATTATAACTCGAAGTTAATCTAAAATTGCTTATTTCCGTATCAATTTTAAGCAAAATTTTCTTCACTCCATTAATTCTCCTAATTTCAGGATTTATTTTAAAAACAATCCCTGCTTCAGAAAAAAATCGGCTCTACATATTCAGTATCATTCTTCGTAGTTTTCTTTTCTCCAACAAGGACTTCTTCTGTAACCTTCAATTCTCCCTCTTCGTTTTCCATAATCATAAGTGTTGGCATAGCCTCAATCCTTATATCCCCATTTTCCTTCAGTAAATTAAAATCTATTCCTAAAAATTTCCCGCCTTTAGAAAAAATTGATGCAATCGAAACCTCTCCATTCAAAAATTTTGCCACCAAATTATCTTTATTCGCACCTGCATTATCACTATTTATGCTCCAATCAATTCCAAGCCTTTCAAATAAATTAGAACTTGTATCAATTATAGTCCCTTTTATTATAACCTGCTCCTTTTCCTTATCTAGCGACTTTATAATCTTTTTCATCTCCTCAATTTTATTCTCATCCCCACTAAAAATAACCTTATTGTCAATTCCAATCACTTCAAATCCAAAGAATCCATTAAGCGCCTCAGTAATATCTTTCCCGTTTCTATATTCTAAATCAACTTCCCCAGTTTTCTTTTTTATTTCCTTTACAGTCTGCTGTACCTGATTTTGGCTTTGATTCTGACTATTCCCTTTATTTTTATCTTCTTCCTTTTTATTAACAGAATTATTATTTTTATGCCCGTCCTGACTATTTTTACTACCTTGCTTACTATTATTTTTGGCTTTATTCCCATCATTTGTCTTTTTTTATTATCAGTCTGCACTTTCTTTTGGAACTTCATAAATAAATATTTTTTTAGCATTTTTCCACATCGCTTTTTATTAACATAGTCAGCCACTTTTTGCCCCAAAAAAATATTATTTCCTGAAAAAAATAAAAAAACAGAATTAAAGCGGTCATAAACTTAAATTTCTTCTTTTTCCATCAAAATTGCAATCCCCCCTTTTTTTCAATTTTTGATCCCTTTATTCTTTATAATTTTTTTAACAATAAATCGTTCCTTTTCATTAATTCAACTTCTACATTTTTGCAAAAGATTGCCATTAAATACTAATTTAACTTCTATCTTCAACTTTCTCTATAAATCCCAGCGAGATTTTTGAACCCATCACTAGTAAGTTCCATAAACATTTTAGATGTATCAATATTTTTCTGCTTTTTATTCACAAAAATAAACAAATTTCCCAAAATCATTCAAACTTCCATATACTGTAAAATGAATATATTTAAGCCTATATCCATTTCTTTCCCATACATTCTCAGACTTTGAAATTTCCTTCATTTTTCAATCCGCTATCATGTGAAAAAAACATAAATCATCTTCTTAAATTCCGATTCATTTTTTTATGGATAAAAAAACGATAATTTCTCTGTAATTGCCATTATCTCGTTATATTCTCCCATAATTTTTACTTCTTTCGGCATTTTTTGCTTTCCACCACATTCACAATTTTACTTTTCCAGATTCCTTTTATTTTTCAATTAAAAATTTTTTTCTATTATTCAAAAATTTCCTTATACTTCCCATACTTTTTTTATTAATACTTACCAGCATAAAAAAACAATTCCAACTACAAATATTATCATCTTAAAAATTTAATTTTATCATTTTTCTCTTCCTATTATTTTTTTAATTTTGAAATGGCTCAATCACATATTCAAAAAAACCGTTGCCGTGTCATTATCCTTTCAAATATCCCAATTCAGAATTTGGATACCTTCTTAAAAATATTATTCTCAAGTCTCTCAAAATTGTTAAAATTTTTCCATTTCTCCCTGCACAATCCATTTTGCCTTTTCATAATTAATTTTCGTATAATCAATCCCATTTTTTGCTATTTTCAACTAAAAAATTTTTATTACTGAATAATACTCCCGCCTTTTTATCCCACCATCAATCTCACGAAGAGTCGCAAGTTCCTTTGAATAATTAGGAATTTCCTCAGCCTTTCTTTTTCAAGTAATCCTTCTCCAGCGACTTTATCTCCCTCTGAATAACTTCATTTTCCACAGTTTTTTTCTGAAGCGGAATTGAATTATAAATCAAGAAATATGCAAATATAAGAATTCCAGCAATAACAACATCTAAAAATTTTTATATTTTTTTCACACTTTCCCTATCAAAAAAATAGCCGTTTTTCTTCACAAAATCAAGGCTATCTGAAAAATTCTGCCCCTGCAAATATAACTTTCACATCGTTTTTCTCCATCTCCAACAACTGTCATATCTCCAAAATCAAAATTTTCAACATCATCCACATCTTCAATTTTTCAATTCAATTTTTTTCAATCTCAATAATTTTTTTCCATCCTCAATTAAAATCCTAAGACTATTTTTCTTCCCCCAGCTGCAAAAATTTCAATTTTACCATTTTCATTCTCTAAATAATTACTATTTTCCAAAGACTCCTCATTTACATCAATTTCCTCTATCTCGCCAAAATTTCTATTGCTATCCGTATTTTTCAATAATTTCTATTTCTTGAGTTTCATCAGCATCTTCATTTCCAAAAATTTCCATTTTTTTGAATCTCTTCAGTATTTTTCATGAACATCCTGAAAATTTTCTTCATTTTCAAAAAGAAACTTTTTCATTCTCAAAATCATTATTCTGACTTACTTCAAAAATTTCCATCCTTATAATAATTATAAACAGCCTCAAAATCCACTTTCAATTCTGAAATTACTGCAGAATACTTTTTCAAGCAGTTTTTTTATCCTAACAATTTCCCTTTTATCCAAATAAATATCTAAAAACTGATTTTTCCAAATAATTTATAACCATTTTTTTCTTTTTACAAAATTGATTTTTTTCTTTAAAATTTCTGAAATATTTTTCAAATTTTACAGTTTTTTTCCTAAATCTTCAATATGATTTTCTCTTTTTACCAGTTTCTTCCGTATTTCCATCAAAATTATCAAACAAAAAAATACGAATAATGTAAAATTATAGACAGTTTTACGTTTTTCAACGTTATTTTTCCTCAAAAAAACGACTCCAAAGCCATTTCCAATTCCTGATTTTTCAAAAAAATATATTTCATCATTAAAAAAATATATAAATTTTTATTTTTTTATTTCTTATATATTTTTTTATTTTTTTCTTCCATCACTCCCCCTTTACTAATTTAATCATTTATAAAAAAATTCTGATTCCAGAACTCTCATCTCCACTTCCAGCGGGCTCACTCTCTTAAACCCAACTTTTTCACAAAATAAAAAGCTCTTCTCCTAAAATTTTTCCTTCCAAAAAAATAACTTTCAAATCACTATAAACCTTATTTTTCCTCAAGCGGCAGCGAATATTCATTATCACTTTCATCATTTATAGACTTAATCCTGTAATTTCCAATACTTTCAATATCTTTTTCCCAAAAATATCAAGTTTTTTTCAATTCAATATTTTTGTCCATCTTTTTTTCAAAACACTGTCAAAATACCGCTCCTTCTTCTCCAGCAAAATTAAATTTCCATCAAAGCTAATCCCACTTTCCAAAATTCTTTCCACATTCTGATTTTTCCTTCTGAACTAAAAACTTTTTCTCTACCTTGCTTTCCTTACGGCTTTTCAAAAATACCATATCCTTCTTCTGCTGCACATAATAGACAAAATTAATTGAAAATGCTGAAATTATTGATAAAATTACCAAAAACATAAACTAAACTTGCCCCTTTGTTTCTTTTTTTATTTAAGTTTAATTTTTCCCCTGTCCAATTTTTTTATTTCTTATCCCGTTAAAATATCTATTTTTTTCATTATCCAAAAACCTCAATTTATACTAAATTTTTTTACAACTCTGACATCTTCTTTATTATTTTTCCTTTAATCGAATAATCAGCAATTTTTCCCACCTTTTCAAACTTTGCTTCATCAAATTTCCCTACTTCCACCTTACTTCCAAACTTTCCATTATTTTTCAGCATCTGAAACAAAAAGTTTTCCTTTATCATATTCAATCTTATAAAAAAATTTCATTCAATTTAAAAAAATTATGAAATTTTTCCTGACAAAAAAATATTATTATTTTTCTCCTTCATAAGAAAAACTTCTGAATATCTCTATTTCTTATATCCAAAACAATTTTATCCATCGAAAAATACATTTTCTCATACATTTTTCTGGCTGTCCTTCTTAGCCTTTTTCCATAATAACCATCCGCTTCAGAAATACAGAAATCACAAATACAAGCACAGAAAATATAAACATGCTTATTAATATTTCCACCAGCAAATACCCATTTTTATTTTTTTATTTTTCCCAATCATTATCCCCCTTATATTTTTATAATTAACTATTTTTTTATCAAAATCAGGAAAGTAATAATCCTTTATTTTTATCAACATTTATTTCAAAAAAATATTCTCTTTCCCCAGTTTCATTTATAAAATACCCATCTGTCCTCTTTATTTCCACATTTATCTTATCCTCTTGAATTTTTTTCCCTTTTTTTATCTTTCTTTTTGTTCAAAAATTTTTTTAAAATCTGATACTTTTTTTCAACTGCAAATCTATTATAAAAAAATCATCTGCTTTTTGAAATTTCATATTTTCCGCTAAAATTCAATATTTCCTCATATTTTTTTCCCCTTTATTATTTCAATCATATTTTTCTATGCTTACATTTTTTTATTCAAATCATCCACCTTCACATCTGTCTGAAATGTTTTTCAAAAAAATAAATTTGAAACTGGAATAATTGCAACTGTAACAAAAAAACATTGAAATAAGACTCTCAATTAACGTTTCTCCCTTATTTTTTTCTTCATATTTTTCACCAGCTTTTTACTTATTAAAAATTCTAAAAAAATAATATAACTTATAACAATAAATGGTGCAAATGGAATATACTCATACTTTTTCCATTTTTTTCAAAAAAATAAAAAAATAAAAAAAGCAATAATCCCTGAAAAAAATATACAAAATCATATAAAAATTTAACACTTTTTCTATTTCAAAATATCCCAGAAGCCCTCCAATCCCCATCATCAGCTTTACATCTCCAAAGCCGATTAACATTTTTTTCCAAAATAATCCTCTAAAATATAAAGTACAATCATCGGCATTGAATAGGCACAAATTCCCAAATAATATTTTTTTCCAAATTGTCATTTTTGAACTGCTGTTATTAGTCCTAAAAATAATCAAAAATAACGGCACTTTTCTTCAGGAATTATTCTTTTTTTACATCAACCCAAATTATTCTGAAAAAAATACAATATTTTACAACTTCAATTATGTTATTTACTATTTCCCAATTCATCACTTCCTAATTTCTTCCCCCGCAAATGCCTTACTTCCCGCAGCAACCTTAGCAAAAACCTCTCCATCCTGATAAACTACATTTCCTTTCAATATTTCCAATTTTAAATTTTTCCATTGCTATCCAGTCCAATCCCAAGTTTATTTAGATTTCCATGCTCTGTCAAAATATCCTGCAAGTTTTTAGGTGAATCTCCTCCATGATCAATACTCCAAGAAGTTGTCGTATTATTAAGCTCTGCAACCGCCCCGATCACCTTGCTTCTATTAGCTTTATTCAAATACTTCCCAACCTGTGGCACTGCAATCGCCGATATTATCGTAATGATCGCCACTACTAAAATCACTTCCACAAGTGTAAATCCTTTTTCTCTTTCCTTTAATTTTTTTACTTGCCTCCCTTCTTTTCATCTTTTTCAATTTTACTTTTTTTCCTTTTTTTATAACCTCACCCATAATTAATCTCCTTTTAATTAATTTTTTTATTTAATAAATTTATACTATATTTTTTTAATAAAAAGTCAATATTAAAATTAAAATATTTTTTTAAATAAATCTTTTTTATAAATTCTAGTTTTTTTATAAAAAAATATGAACTTAATTTCCTTATAAATAAAAAAAGACTGAACCCAGAAATTCACTTCTAAGCCAGTCTTTTTTTCATACTTTTTTTGTATTTTTAAGATTTTTCATTTTTATTTACAAAACAAAGTTTTTTTCTAAAAGAAAAAAAGTTTTTTTATTAGTCAACTAAGTTTGATAAATTTTTCAACATTTTCAATATTAATAACTTCAATTTCCTTATTAATTTTTCTTAATCAATCCTGCCAATACTTTTTCCAGGTCCAATTTCATAAATCTTTGTAACTCCATTTTCAGCCAGTTTATTTATTGTATCAACCCATTTTACTGGACCAAATGTTTGGTTATATAATTCATTCTTAATATCTTCAGCTGAAGTCAAAATATTTGCTGTAGTATTTGCAATAATTGGAGTTGCTGGATCGTTCCAAGTATAGTTTTCAAATTCCTTTTTTTCAAAATTTCGGCAACAGGTTTCATTAATGATGAATGGAAAGGCCCTGAAAACCGCTAGTGGCAATGCTCTTCTTGCACCTTTTTTTCCTTAAATAAGTCGAGATTTTTTTCAATTACTTCTTTTTCTCCAGCGATAACAGTCTGCTTTGGTTCGTTATAATTTACCGCTTCCACAGTTCCATCAATTTCATTACAGATATTTTCAACATCTGTTGAACTAAGTCCCAATATTGCAGCCATTCCACCACTAATATTAGCATTGCTCATGATTTCCCCTCTTTTTGAAATTAATTTTTAATGTATCAATTTCATTCAAAACTCCAGCAGCATATAATGAACTGTATTCTCCTAAACTGTGTCCAGCTACAAAAATCTGCATTTATTCCCTTTTCCTTTAATAATTTCGTTAAGACAACTGAAAATAGCGCAATTGCAGGCTGTGCATATTTTTGTATTTTTTTATTTCTTCATCTGTCCCTTCAAAAAAATAACCTTTTTCACATCTTCATTATTTTTCAAAAAAATCTTATCAATTATTTTTTTATCTTCATCATTTACTTCATCATATAACTTTTTACCCATTCCAGCATACTGTGTCCCTTGTCCTGAAATACAAAAAGCAATTTTTTGCCATATAGACTCTCCTCTTAATTTTTCTAGTTTTTTTAATACTCAAAATTTTTTTAATTGAAAAAAACTATTTTTTTCTTCTTCTGCTTCAACTACTTCTTCCTTTGATTCTTTAGCATTTTTTTATTACTGAACTTAGTCAGCTGATTCTTGTCAACAAGTTCTTTTTACACCAAATCCAATAACAACTAATCCTAAAATCAATGGAAACTATAAATAGCGGCAAATTTTTCCCATACATAGTTAGTGATGTACAAATATACACCTACACAAAGAAAAAAATCCATCCATGTTTCTTCTTTTTAACCAAGAAATAAGCCCCCACAAGAATCATTACTACCTGATAATTTACAATGTACTTCATAATATCTTCGGGTATAAACTTAAATAAACTTAAAACTACAATTACTAATCCCCAAAATATTTTTTTGAATTCATAACTTTTTCCTCCTTAATATTTAAAAATTTTTTTATTTTTTTACATTCAGAAATTTTTTTATATTTATAAAGTAAACCTGATAAATCTAGTTTTAAATATTCTCTATTACATTATACTCTGAAATTTTTTTAAAATTACAAGTTTTAACAATTTTTTTAATCATATATTTATAAATTATTATTTTTGAAATTTCAACCATAATCGAACCATAAGTCAGTCCTCCACCAAATCCAGTAGCAACAAACTTATCTCCTTTTTTTAAGTTTTTCCTTCCTTTATCGCCTCATCAAGAGCTATCGGAATTGATCCCGCCGAAGTATTTCCATATTTATTCAAATTTACAAAAAAAACTTATCTAGCGGCTGCTTAAATCGTTTTTGCAATCGACTCAATAATTCTAATATTTGCTTGATGTGGAATAAATAAATCAACATCATCTGCAGTAATTCCAGCTTGTTTCAGCACATTTTCAACTGTTTCTGGAAATACTCTTACTGCAAATTTAAATATCTCCCTTCCATTCATTTCAAGTAAATATCCTTGCTTTCAATTTTTTCCTTTGATACAGGCTCTTTAGTTCCACCAGCAGGCACTAAAAGTTCACTTGCTCCAGAACCGTCAGCCACAAGATGGCTTGCCAAATATCCTCCATTTTCCACTTCTCCAAGCACAACAGCTCCTGCACCATCTCCAAACAGGATACAAGTTCCCCTGTCTGTCCAGTCAACTACTCTTGACATTGTTTCTGCCCCAATAACAAGCACTTTTTTATAAAGTCCAGCCGCAATAAAGCTATGTCCAGCTGAATAGGCATAAACAAATCCTGTACAAGCCGCACCTAAATCAAATGCCGCCGCATTTATTCCCAATTTATCCTGAACTAATGCCGCAGTTGATGGTGTCCCATAATCTGGAGTCATTGTTGCAACAATAACTAAGTCAATCTCATTTTTTTATCTATTCCCGCATCTTCAATTGCCTTTTCAGCAGCTCTAAATGCCAAATCAGATGTAGCTTCATTTTTCATCTGCAATTCTTCTTTCCTTGATACCAGTTCTAACTGTTATCCATTCATCATTTGTATCCACAATCCTTGCCAAATCATCATTTGTCATTATCTTTTTCAGGCACATAAGATCCTGTTCCTAAAATCCCAACTTTCATATCTCACCTCAGATTTATTTTTTTATTTTTCTCATTTATATTTTTTTCAAATTTAAAATTATTCTACTAAAGTCTATCACAAAAAAACTTAAAAAAATACAACTGCAAAACGACAAAATTATCAAATTAAAAAAATCAAAAAGCAAGACATAAATCCTGCTTTGAAAAAAACTATTCAGCTTCCGTAGCTTCATTAGCTATTACTTGTCTACCTCTGTAAACTCCTGTTTCCAAGTTTAATCTGTGTGGTCTTCTAATTGATCCGTCAGCTTCTACAATAATATTTGGAGCTTTAATTGAATCATGTGATCTTCTCATATTTCTTTTTTGCTTTAGAGGTTCTTTTTCTTAGGTACTGCCATTATTTATCGACTCCTTTCTAATTTTTATATCATTAATATTTTAACTTAACATTGTAAAAAAACAATTATATAAAATCATAACTTTTTACATTTATACAAACTATTATAATAAATCTAAAAGCTATTTGTCAAGGCTTTAATCTATTTTTTTCCATTTATTCACAAGATTTCTTATTATTTTTTTCTAACTTTTTATTGAATTTCTGTTACTTTAATTTTTTTCAAAAATTTATTTTTTTGATTCTCTTCAGATAATGTATTAACTTTTTTTCTTGCTTATTTTTTTCAATAATAATTTGATATTTTTTTCTCAGTATCAAATTCAAGATTTTTTTATTTTTTTCAGAAATTTCATCTGTCATTGTTTCATTCCCAACAACTAAAACAACAAAGTTCTCATTATTATTTGCATCTATCAATTTCCCAATTTTAACTTCACTAATATTATTTGAAAAAAATTTTTATACAAAACGCTTTCAACAGTTTTTTTAAATCACTTTCCAAAATTGCCTGATCTTCATTTTTTTACTTGGTAATGCAATGCTTTCTGTATTTTTCTTTTTGTTTTTTTCTTCATTTAAATATTTTTGATAAGTCCTGTGCTGTCAAATATTTTTTTCATTTGAAATCTGTTTTATATTCAAACTATATTTTTCCCAAATTATACTTCCCTAATTTTTTTCTAAATTCTTAATATCTTGATTTTTTTAACAATATCTCCAACAATTTTTCAAAGTTATCACTTTATTTTTTTATCAATTGAATCGTCGAAAACATAGTAATTATTCAATTCTTTAGAAATAAATTTTTTTAGTGAATTATCTCTTGCTGTATCTTGAACTAAAGTTGTTGCTGTATATATACTTGGAATAATTATGATTAAACTTCCTATATAAAATATTATTTGTTTTTTTATTGAAATTTTTCCTTCTGCTTTAAAAATATTTCCCGAATAAACTTTTAATCCAACTAATGTTGCTATCATTATAAAAAAAATACATTTATTATAAACAAATATCCTGCTCCAAGAAAAAAATTTTTCAGATTCCCATGAGCAATCCCAAATCCTACTACACACAAAGGAGGCATTAATGCTGTTGCAATAGCTACTCCAGGAACTACATTTCCACCATCTTCTTCTGTTTTTCCAATTACTCCTGCAATTCCACCAAAAATTGCGATTAAAACGTCCCATAAAGTAGGATAAGTTCTTGCTAGTATCTGTGGTGTTGCATCATTTATAGGGCTTACTAAAAAAAATAAAAAGTGGAACTTACTACACTTATTAATATAAAAAAATTCCCAATCTAAAAAGTGATACATAAACTCTTTTTTTATATTTCCATTTGACAATCCTAATCCTAGCGACTGAATTGGTGACATTAGTGGCGAAATCAACATTGCTCCAATAACTACTGCAACAGAGTTTGTATTTAATCCTATTGACGCTATAATCATTGCACAAACCAGAATAAACATTGTTTCCTTTGTAAAATCAGAATCTTCAATAATATTTCTTTTTAAAATCTTGTATTTCTCATGTTTTATTTTTTTCTATCATTTTACTATATCTCCTTTATATTTTTTTATAAATTAGTAACTTATTTAATTTCTATTTCAAAAAAATTTAATCATCTTCATAAACAGGTTCAATATGAATCAAAAAGCCTTTTTTTATATTTTTTTATATTTATGTTTAATTTTTTTGAAATTTTTATTTGTAATATCGTGTGCTTCTTCAATTGTTTTATTTTTATCCATCCTTACATCTGCAAACACATAAATATCCTTCCCGGAAGTAGTCATTCTAAAGTCATGTGCATTCTCAATTTCCTTAAACTGCAATATTTCAGAACGTATTTTCTCAATTAATTCATCGTCTTGCGAATCCAGCAATATTAATGAATTTTTCCTTTATCAGTTCATAACCGCTTTTTTTATAATATAAATTGACACGATAAATCCTACAATTGTGTCAAATACAGGATGAATCCTTGATAAAAAAACAGTCCGGCTAAAAACAGAAACAGAAATTACAATATCTGAATTATAATCTGTAAGCAACGAATTTATTAATGAATTATTATATTTTTTTACCCTTTTTTTCATAAAAGACAATTGAAATATTTTTTTATTAATATCGCTAAAATTGTTACAATTATCGGAATAACTGTAATCTTCAAATTACTTTCACTGCTAAGAGATGTCAATTTTGAAAAAAATTATCCTTTATCAGCTCAAAAGCCGTTATCATTATAAATGTCCCGATTATTACACTAAAAACCGACTCTATCTTTCCATGCCCAAAAGGGTGCTCCTTATCTTCAGGATTGCTTCCAACTTTTTAAGCCTACAATGACCAAAACATTTGTAACCAAATCTGAAAGTGAATTTAACCCGTCTGAAAGTAGCGACATGCTGAAAAAAATCTTTCCAGCTGCAATTTTTTTAATAAAGCTAAAAATAATATTTACACAAATTGCAAATTTTTGAAATAAAAAAAGCATATTTTTCTTCCTGCTTTTTTTCCTTCTCTTAAATTATTCAAGATATATCCGTCTTTTTGTCCTTATAAACCGCTGTTTTTCAAGAAAATTATTCATTTTTTTATGATTAGTTACGATTAGTGAATCAAAATTTCTATTTGTAAGCCAATTAATCATATGTTTCAAAAAAACGTCCCATATCCATTATTTCTCAATTTCGGTAAAATAAATATTTTTTTCAGTTCCGCAATATTACCTAAACTAAGAACTGCATAACCGTATAAATCTTCATTATTGCATAAAAATATATATCTTCCTTTTTCTTATTAAAAGAAAAATTTTTGGATCTGCCTCCAATATGTCTATTAAAAATTTTTACCAATATTCCCTTTTTTTATCCCACTCGACTACTTTCATTGAAACCTCCGTTTGTAGTTAAAAAGAAATAAAAAGTCATACGTCAAACTCTTGAAAAGGTTCTACCATCCGTTTCTTAAGTCAAAAGCTCAAAAACAGCTACCCCATAAACCTAAAGAAATTAACTTAGTGCTGCTTCGTTCCCGACCTGACACGTTTCGCTAACTCTCTACAATATGGGACTATTTTTCTCAACACTCTTGAAATAAGACGTTGACACTAAAACTTCCCTCAAATTTGACATCACCTCTACTAAAGCGGGTTGTAGATACAGAGCACTGCTAACTCCCCGGCTAGTATGACTTAACTAGTATATCACTTTTTCTCAGAATTGTCAACATTATAAGAAATTATTTTTTTTATTTTATTAAATAAATTATTTCTCAAAACTCAAAAGCTCCATCAATTCCTTCTCATCCATCTCAAAAAAATTTCTTTTTGAATCCTTATTATTTCCGCTATCTTTCCCTAAGATATTTTTCACTTAAAAGCCCGCTTATTCTCCTGAATTTTTTTATTATTTTTTTCCTCAATTGTTCCTTCAGTTATAAAGCTTTAATAACTTGAACACTCTTTTTTCTGACCAATTCTGTGGGCTCTATCGCTTGCCTGATTTTCCACAGCAAAATTCCACCACGGATCATAGTGAATTACGACATCTGCTCCAACTAAATTTAGTCCTGTTCCTCCAGCTTTTTAGCGAAATTAAGACAACTTGCCCTTCGCCTGAATTGAATTTTTTTAGAAATTTCCATTCGTTCTTTGGACTTTACGCTTCCATCAATGTAAAAAAATATTCTACGTTTTTCCTTTTTCAATTCCTCCTTTATTTCCTCCAATGTTCCTAAAAAAATTGTGAAAAAAAATAATCATTCTATGACCATTTTTCTAAAATATCTGGTATCATTTCCCTCAATAATTCAATTTTAGCAACTTCACCAGTATAATTCTCATCAAATAATTGTGGAGAATTGCAAATTTGCCGTAATTTTGTCAAAATTGCCAGAACTTTTTAGATTGTTATTTTTCCTCCTTGTCAAATTCCCTAAGCTCCTTCTTCGCCCTTTTAACATAAGCCATATACAGCTTTTTCTGCTCTTTGCTCAATTCTACAATCATATTATTTTCAACTTTTTCAGGTAATTCTGTCAGCACTTCATTTTTTTGTTCTTCGCAGAATAAATGGAGAAACGATATTTTTTTCAAATTAAATATTTTTTTGAATCTGGATTATTTAAGGAATTTTTTTATATTTTTTTCTAAATTTTGTTATATTATCAAGATAACTAAAGGCAAAATAAAGTCAAAAATCGACCAAAGTTCCATAATGCTGTTTTTCAATTGGAGTACCTGTCAAAAGCAAAGTTTACAGTGCTTTTTTTAACTTACTTGTCGCTTTTTTTACAAGAGAAGATACATTTTTTTATATTTTGTGCTTCATCCAATATCGCCACATCAAATTTCTTATCGTTATAATTTTTTTCACATCATTTCTAAAAAGTTTGATAAGTCGTTATCAAAATTCCTCTTTCAGTTTTTTTCAATCAATTCTTTCCTTGTTTCAGCATTTCCTTCTACAAGAATCGGCTTTTATATCCGAAAATTTATAAAACTCCTCCTTCCAGTTATGTAAAAGCGAAGTCGGAACAATAATTATTCCAAGCAAATCCTCATTTTCCAGCTGAATTTCCGAAATAAGCGAAATCGCCTGCAAAGTTTTCCCAAGTCCCATATCATCCGCCAAAATTCCGCCAAATCCAATATCATACATATTTTTAAGCCAATTAAACCCAATTTGCTGATATGGAAATAATTTTACCTTTATGTTTGATGGCTCTTTATTTTCACGTTTTTTTATTTTCTGAAAAAGCTGCTTAAATTCCTCAATTTCATTCAATTCCTTGTTAATACTGCTAGAAACCTGTGCCAGCTGCAATGCCTTTATTTTAGAAATTTTATTTTCACCAATTCTCAAATCATTCATTGCATCAACGATTCCAACCATTTCTTCAGTGCTCCTATTGGCAATTTTCACAAGTTCACCGCTTGACAATGTCACAAATTTCTCTTCATTTCTTACTGATTCCAGAACTGTTTCAACATCCTTCTCATCAATTCCCTCAATATTGAAATTTACACTAAAAAGTTCATTTCCAGCAGATCTTATATTAACATCCACACCAATTTTACGAACTTTTTTTATTTTATCACTCACATTAATATTCACCTTTTCTGAATATTTTTCATCAATAATATCAGCCATTGCTAAAAATTCATTTCTATCAATCACTAGCACAATGTCATCTGACTTTAGCTGCTTTGCCCTAAATCCAACATACATTCTATACTCTAACTCAATAATCTGAGCATCTGCATATTTTTGAAAATCTTCAGAAATTTCCCTTTGAAGTTTTTTATTTTTTTTAGGAATAAAATAGCCATCATCTGTCCTAATGCTTTCCTCAAGGCAGGAAATCGTTACTTGAAGTTTATTTTTTCCGTTGCCTTCCTCTACAAAAATATTTACTGCTCCGTACTTTTCTGTAACCTTAGCAATTGGAATTTCATATTTTGATAGCACTTCCTTTATTTCATCAAACAGCTTTCCTGATATTTCATTCAGATATTCTGTCCCCTTCCTAGTTCCATCTGTAAGAGTATTCATTATTTCCCACTCTGCATCACTCATTTTTATGAAATTTTTTTCAATATTTGACACACCATTTTTTTAAGCTAAAATAACGACTTGTTGATGATAAAACTGTAAAATTTCTTATAATTATTTTTTTATTTCCATTCTCATCTTTTTTTGAAATGCAAATATTGGCTCGTATTCTCCAGTCACATAAATTGTCTTGCTGCCAGATCTTATTGTCTTTTTTTATTTTTCTATGGCTGAAAATATCTGTTCTGCCAGCATTGGATTCATTATTTCACCTTGTGGCTTTCCATAATAATAATAATTATTATTATTAAAAATTCATTCAAATTCATTTTTTTCTTAAAATAGTTGCCAAGGTTTTTTTATCACTTTTTTTATCTATTTCATTAAAATAATGCAAATCTGGATTATAAATATTTTTTTGAGTAATTTCATAAAACTGCTCATTTTCTACTGAATAAACAAAAGATTCTAAATCCTTTATATAATTTAAACTTTTTTTCTCCCGCCTTTACTCTCAACGCTGATACTGTAGATGATAACTGCTCTATTTCAAGTGCCAGCTTATACTCGTTTTTTTCTGAATATGAAATCTTAGTTTTATCAATTCTTTTTTTAATTTTTTTCCAGTTTTTTTCCCTAAACTCTTTAATTTCTTTTTCCTTCAATCTTCTCATAAGTATTTTTCTTCTTTTTTTCCTAAAAATTTTTTTCATCTTCTCTAAGAATTTCATCATACACTTCATCTTCTGCAATTTTTTTATACGATTACTGCTACTTTTTATCTTCTTTTTTTCTCTTTTTAAATTCCCTATTTTTCCTTAAAAATAAATATTCCCAGCCTTAACTTCAGCATCCGCAGCTATCCCAGTCGCAATAATATGTTTTGCAAAGGCTTTTTTTGTCTCTTTAAAGTTAGGACAGTCACAACCATATATAATTCTGTTATCTGGCTTTCCATCTTCATAAAAAAATAAGTTATATTAACATTGTAGGCATTTCTATAATTTCCATCAACTTGTGATTCCACCATTACTTTATCATCTTTTTTTCATAAACATCATTAATTTTACTTTTTTTGCTTATTAAAATACTCAACTCCCCTATTCACAATAGACAAAGCAGTTAATTTTTCTCAATCTGTCAAATATTCCTTCCAACTTTTACTTTCCTTTCAAAAAAATATTCTCAATTCACACTAAATATTATCTTACCAAAGAATTTTTCGTTTTTTTCAACAAAAAAACAGCAAAACTGAAAACTTTGCCGTAATTTAAAAATAATTTATTAAGTTTGAACAAATAATTTTTCCATCTTTTTATAAACATATTTTTTTACTTTAACTTTTTTTGTCATCATCATAAGTATAAACTTCATTAGTTTCCAAATAATTTGAAATAAGCGCTTTTCAGCGATTTTTGCCATAACCGAATCATCTATTTTATTACCCTTTTCATCAGTAACTTTAGTAACATCCAAATCCACTAAATATACCTTATTTGTTTTCGGATCAAATTTCACTTGACTATTCAAAAAAATACTTTCCCCTTTGCTTTTTCCTGCCAAAAGTGAAACATCATAATCAGCTGTAAAGTAAAGTCTATCTCCCGCAAAACTCATCACAGGACTTTTAAGTCCAACTTTCCCCAGCAGAAAATTCTTTTCAATCGGAAATTTCTTGTTCAATTCCTTTGTAATCATAGAATCTGGCACTCTCAATGTCTTATTTGCCAAAAGATCGCAAGAAATTATTCCAAATACCGTTATAATCATAACTAATGCCATTTTAAAAAAATAAATTTCTTTTTTTCATAACCAATTCCATTCTCCTTTTTCTTTTTTTATAATATAGTCTTAAAAAAATAATATTTTTTTAAACTTTTTATGACTAAAACTATTCTAGTTAATCATACAAAATATTATTTATTATTTCATATTTTTTTCAAATTAGTTTTTATCTTTTAACTCCAAAAATTTTTATTTTTATTCACTGACTATTTGCTAAAATTTACTCTTATCACTTGCTACAAAAATTCCATCAAGAATCTTTTTTCAAATACTTCTTCAAAAATTTCCCAGTCCAAGATACTTCATTCTCTGCAATTTCTTCAGGAGTCCCTTCTGCGATAATCTGTCCACCTTTATAACCACCTTCAGGTCCTATATCGATAATGTGATCTGCAACCTTGATTACATCCAAATTATGCTCAATTACTAAAACTGTATTCCCTTTATCAACCAATCTGTTTAATACTTCTAATAATTTTCTGATGTCTTCAAAGTGAAGTCCTGTCGTAGGTTCGTCCAAAATGTAAATGGTTTTTCCTCTTGACATTTTTGATAATTCAGTTGCAAGTTTTATACGTTGAGCTTCTCCTCCTGAAAGAGTTGTTGCAGGTTGTCCTAATTGAATGTAATTCATTCCTACGTCCATCAATGTTTGCAATTTTCTCTCAAGTGCTGGAATATTTTTGAAAAATTCATATGCTTCTTCAACTGTCATTTCTAGCACATCTGCAATACTTTTTCCTTTGTACTGAACTTCCAATGTTTCTCGATTATATCGTTTTCCTTTACAAACTTCACATTCCACATAAACATCTGGCAAGAAATTCATTTCAATTTTATTAATTCCAGCACCGCTACACGCTTCACATCGTCCACCTTTTACATTAAATGAAAATCTTCCTTTAGAATATCCACGTACTTTCGCATCATTTGTCTGTGCAAATAAATCACGAATATCATCAAAAATTTTCGTATATGTCGCAGTATTCGATCTCGGCGTTCTCCCAATCGGCGACTGGTCAATGTCAATCACTTTTTCCAAGTTTTCAAGCCCATCTATTCCACCATTTTCAAGCGGATATAATTTCCCTTTATTTAGCCTGTTGTGAAGCTCTGGAAACAATGTCTGATTAATCAATGTCGACTTCCCACTTCCCGAAACACCCGTCATAACCGTCAAAACTTCAAGCGGAATATGTGCCGTCACATTTTTCAAATTATTTCCTTTTGCATTTTTCAAAACAATTTCTTTAGTCGCTTTTCTTCTTTTTTCAGGCACTTCAATTTTTAATTTTTTTCCGTTCAAATATTGTGCTGTCAATGATTTTTTATTTCTCATAACTTGTTTTGGCGTTCCCTGTGCTACAACCTTTCCTCCATTAATTCCAGCACCTGGACCTATGTCAATCAAATAATCCGCTTCTCTCATCGTATCCTCATCATGCTCTACAACAATTAGACTATTCCCGATGTCACGCAAATCCTTCAAAGTCGCAAGCAACTTGTCATTATCCCGCTGATGAAGTCCAATACTCGGCTCGTCAAGCACATAAATCACGCCAGTAAGCCTACTTCCAATTTGAGTTGCAAGCCTAATTCTTTGCGATTCTCCACCAGACAGCGTTTTCGTCATTCTAGCAAGACTCAAGTAATCAAGCCCAACATTTATCATAAATTTTAGCCGTTCTTTTATTTCCTTCAAAATTTCAGCTGCAATCTGCATTTGTTTTTCCGTAAGCTGAATTTTTTCATAAAAATCAAGTGCATCAACAACGCTCACTTCAGTCAAGTCAATAATGCTCTTATCATTAACCGTTATTGCCAATACAACATCTTTAAGTCTTTTCCCGTGACAAGTTTTACAAGTTCTCTCTGTCATATATTTTGCTTCAATTTCCTCTTTTGCCGACTCTGAAGCAGTTTCCCTATATCGACGCTCAATACTGTGCACAAGTCCCTCAAATCCTCGTTTTCCGTTATAGCTAAAACTGTCTCCACTCCAAGAAAAGTTAAATTGCTTATCACTTCCATAAAAAATCACATCTTTTTCTTTTCGAGTCAATTTAAAAACCTTTTTATCCAAGTCGATTTTATGTGCCTTAGCCATCGCTATGAATAAATCCCAGTTCCAGCCCTTTTTAGTCGTTGCTCCTGGAAAAATTATTCCGCCTTCATTAATCGACAAATTCTCATCAACAATTAATTTATTCTCGTCAACTTCCAATCTCGAACCAAGCCCATTACAAACTTCACAAGCCCCATAAGGTGCGTTAAATGAAAAAAGCCTTGGCACAACATCTGGAAATACAACATCTGGATGGTCTGGACAAGAAAAATTCTCACTAAATTTGTTATCTTCTCCATTAATATTCACAATTATTTTCCCATCAGAAAGCTCACTCGCAGTTTCAATCGCTTCTGTCAATCTACTCAAAAACTCCTTATTATCCGCCTTAAACACAACTCTATCAACAACAACCTCGATATGATGCCTTTTATTCTTATCCAAAACAATTTCATCGCTCAAATCAAGAATATCGCCATTCACTCGAACTCTTTGAAACCCTCTTTTCTGCAAATTCAAAAACAAATTTTTATGAGTCCCCTTTTTATCAATCACAACTGGCGACAAAATTATCATTTTATCCTTTTCTTTCCTAGAACTCATCAAATTATCAACAATTTCCTGAATCGACTGTTTTTCCACTTTTCTATGACAAATCGGACAATGCGCTTCCCCAATATGTGCCCACAAAAGCCGCATATAGTCATAAATTTCTGTCGTAGTCCCAACAGTCGAACGAGGATTTTTTGACACACTTTTCTGTTCAATCGAAATCGCAGGAGAAAGCCCTTCAATACTATCTAATTCAGGTTTCTTCATCTGCCCAATAAACATTCTCGCATAAGCCGACAAGCTCTCAACATACCTTCTCTGCCCTTCTGAATAAATCGTATCAAACGCAAGCGAAGACTTCCCACTTCCTGAAACCCCAGTAATTACAACCAGCTCATTCTTTGGAATCTCAATATCAATATTTTGTAAATTATGCTCTCTAGCTCCAGTAATCTTTATTTTGTTGTCTTTCATTCTCTTCAATGTTCCTCTCTAATTTTTTTCTCCTCAATTAACTTAAATCCCTCTAAATCAGCTTTTTTTAAATTCTTCAATCAATTTTTTTCCATATATCCAAACCTTTTTGTTGCCAAGGATGTCCTAAATATCCAAAATTAAAATTAACATCTATAAAAAAATAATAATCTCCATTTGGACAATATGTTGGAAAAATATGCAGTATACCCGCCACCCCAGTAGCGTTCATCTTTAACTTCTATAATTTTTAGGCTCATCTTTAATACGAGGATTATATCTAAAGCAAGAATGTTGCCAATCCAATGCATACAATTCCCCATTTTTCCTTAGTACATTTCAAAAATTTCCGTTATTTTTATCCCGAATTTCTTTTTTTAAATCCCCAATCTACAAACCCTTCAATTTCCTCTAGATTTCCATAATGATAACTAATATCATAAACTATATATGGTTCTTTAAATTCAAACGCTATTTCTTTTTTTATCAACACTAGGATTAAAATTAAATCTATCATAAACTATATCCCAGACTTTATCATATTCTTTATTATCTAATATTACCATTTTTTTATATTCCCTTCCATAAAAATTTTTTTACACAAAAAAAGCCTGTTTCACAAATTTTTTTACAATCTATGAAACAGATTTTTTTCAATTATTATTTTTAATCTAAATATTTTTTTATATTCATTTGTTAATTCCAATATTCTTTGTTGTATTAAATTAATCCGTTCTCTTGTTACAGATTGTTCTCTAACGCATAGGTTATACCAATTTCTATACATTCCATAATTCGTCATTTCTTCATCTGAATATTTTTATCCACATTTCTTGAGAATTAATTAACTTCTGCTTTAATTTAGAATAACGCTTTCTATTTTTTTATCAAATTTCTGAATTAGTTTATTATATATTTCATCCATTTTTTTCTTTGTTCATTTTCCAGTATTTTTTTAAATGTTCATTATCATTTTTCCTCACATGCACTAAAAAAATTTAACTGTACTTATTTCCAAATCCCTTGAAAAAGAAACTAAAGAAAATACCACAAATATAAAAATTATTTTTCTCATAATTTCCCCTTATCAAATTTTATTTTTCATACGGCAATCCTGACGCTTTTGGTGCTCTTGATTTTCCTACAAATCCAACTAATGCCAACAAAGTCAAAATATATGGTATCATTGTCAAAAATTGCTGAGATATTGGAAGTCCTATTGTTTTGGAAACATCGGCGAATGCTTGTCCGAAAGCGAATAATAGGCTTGCCAAGATTGCTCCTAGCGGGTTCCATTTTCCAAAGATCATTGCAGCCATTGCGATATATCCACGTCCTGCTGACATGTTATTTGAAAAGGCTGGGAGTAGGACTGCTGTAAGATAAGCTCCTCCTAGTCCTCCCAATGCTCCTGATATAAGTACGCTTATATATCTTGTTTTGTAAACGCTTATTCCTACCGTGTCGGCTGCTAGCGGATGTTCTCCAACTGAACGGATTCTTAAACCTAAAACTGTTTTGTATAAGAAGAAATACATTGCGATTGCGATTCCGTAGATTACGATTATCATTAATGGACGATTTGCCAATGATTTTGCCAATGGAGTACTTCCAGCAGTTTTATAGATGGCTTTTATAGAATATGAAGTTATCGCAGCTGCAAATAAATTTATTGCAACTCCACTTATAATTTGATTTCCTTTAAGATTAATACTTATTACTGCATGAATTAGTGAGATTAAGATTCCCACTATCACTCCAAAAATTATCCCTAAATATGGATTTCCTGTAGCAATATTGACAACTGCCGTTGCAAACGCTGAACTTAGCATAATTCCTTCAAGTCCAATATTAATAACTCCACTTTTTTTCAGAAATACACGCTCCTACAGCCGTTATTAAAATTGGAGGTGCTATTATTATTGTCTGCTGCAATAAATTAAATATTTGTTTTTAATACAATCATTTTTATTTTTTTCCTTTCTGACTCAATATTTTTTTATTTGACAATTAAATTTATACCGTTTTCTTTTTTTATTAAGCATAAATTTAAATAAATTTTTCTGATGCTACGAAAATAATTATTAATGCTTGTATAATAAATACAATATCTTTATCAATCTGGTATCTTTGCTGCAACATTTGTCCCCCAACTTCAAGTGCCGCATAAAATATTGCCGCAACTAATATTCCAAATGGATTATTTTTTCCAAGAAGTGCTACCGCAAGTCCTGTAAATCCGTAATCTCCCATTATAAGTTCAGTGTATGAATATTCTGAAGCTCCTCCTAAAACACGTTCAGCTCCACCAAGTCCAGCACAAGCTCCAGCGATTCCCATCGCTAAAAACATGATATATTTTGGATTAATTCCCGCATTTTCAGCAACTGTATCACTTTGTCCGACTGCTTTTATTTCATATCCTTTTTTGAAATATTTAAAAAAGAAAAATATCCCTATTGTCAAAAAGAATTGCGATTATAAAACCAAAATTTAAGTTTTGTCTTGTAATATTTGCAAAAAAAGTAACGGTAATCTTGCCCCTTCAAAAACACGTGGAGATTGTGTATTTTGTGAAGTTGGATCCTTTAAAGGCCCATTTAATAGGAAATTTTGTAATTCTAGCATAATATAATTTAACATAATTGTACTGATTACTTCACTTACTCCAAATTTTGCCCGCAAAAATCCTGCTATTCCAGCCCACGAAAAATCCAGCAATTACAGCCACAATTATTACAACAAGCACATTTCCAAAAACATAATTTTTAAATGTAATTGCCCAAAAAGTTGCCGCTAATCCTCCAGCAATCATCTGTCCTTGCATTCCTATATTAAATAATCCCGCTTTAAAGGCTACCATTGTTGCAAGTGCAGAAAATATTAACGGAGTTGCGATAAATAATGTATTTGCAAGTCCACTAAATAATGGAGATCTTGGATAAGGCTGATAAAAAGCCGCCCGCATCATATCAATGTAGGCTGTAAACGGATTTACACCCTTTGTCATCATTATTACTCCACCAATAATTAATGCGATTAATACTGCAATTATAGATGGTAGAAAATCCTTTATCTTATTTTTAATCATCTATTTTCCCTCCTGCCATTAATATTCCTAATTTTTCTGTTGTTGCATCTTTTCTATCCAAAATTCCTACAATTTCTCCTGAATACATAACTGCAATTCTATCACTTAATGCCATTATTTCCGATAACTCAGCCGAAACAAGCATTATAGCCTTTTTCTCAGTTTTTTCATTTAAAATTGTATTATGAATCATCTCAATCGCACCAATATCGACTCCCCTTGTAGGCTGTGCCGCAATAATAAATTTATTTTCACGTTCCAGCTCCCTTGCTACTACGACTTTCTGCTGATTTCCACCAGACAGCCCGCCAAATTTAATTTTTCCATCCGTTGGCCTAATATCATATTTTTCTATATATTCATTAGTTTTTTTCTCAATTTCGCTATAATCTAGCAATACTCCTTTAGAATACTGATCCTGAAGTCCCAAGGCCATATTTTCTTCCATTGTAAAAATCATCAATAGTCGCTCTTTTGTGTCTGTCTTCAGGTATGTGGGAAAGCCCCTTTTCCTTAATAAGTTTTGGCGTCTTGTTTTCCAGCTCATCATTATCTATGAAATATTTTCCGCTGTCAACTTTTACAAGCCCTGCCAAAGCCTCAATAAGTTCAGTCTGTCCATTTCCCTGCACCCCAGCTATTCCCAGCACTTCACCTTCACGGATTTCAAACGAAACACCCTTAACTTTCTCAATTCCTCCTCTTTTCACAGTCAAATTCTCAACTTTCACAACCACATTTCCCAATTTCACATCAGGTCTCTTAACTTCAAACAGCACAACACGCCCAACCATAAGATTGGCAATTTTTTCCTTCGTAGCTTCCTTAGTTTTCAATTTTCCAACATCGCTTCCACGTCGAATAACCGTAATATTGTCAGATAAATCAAGCACTTCCTGCAATTTATGAGAAATAAAAATAATCGTTTTCCCTTCCTTTATAAGATTTCTCATAATCTCATAAAGCTCCTTCACTTCCTGCGGAGTCAGCACTGCACTTGGCTCATCAAACACCAGAAGTTCCGCCCCTTTAAACAACACTTTCAAAATCTCAATCCTTTGATGAATCCCGACAGACAAATCTGACACTTTCGCATCTGGATCAATATTCAGCCCATACTTTTCAGAAACTTCCCTAACCTGCTTTCTAGCAGTATTCAAGTCAAAAAATACTCCACCTTTTTTAGGCTCAAATCCCAGAACCATATTTTCGGCAACTGTCAAGGTATCAATTAGCATAAAATGCTGATAAACCATTCCAATTCCTAAATTTGCTGCAGTTGTAGGGACTGTCAATGTCAATTTTTCTCCCCCTTGTAAAAAATCTCACCAGAAGTCGGAGAATATAGCCCGTTCAAAATCTTCATAAGCGTGGATTTCCCAGCTCCATTTTCCCCAACAATCGCATGAATCTCCCCCTTTTTAACCTTCAGCGTAATATCATCATTTGCAACAATCTTCCCGCCTAAAAAAATTCCTTCCCGTATATTTTTTTCATCTCCAAAAATATATTCGCTCATCTTTCCTCCTGCTTCTTAAATTAATTTTTATTTAAATTTCAAATCATTCATTTAAAAAAATTTTTTTATTTATATTTTTTTAGTTATTATTTTCGTGAATAATTTAGGATTTTTACATTGAACAAATTTACTATTTACATCAAAACTGAACCTCCCACAACTAAAGCCTCAGGGTTCTTGCACTATTTAATAAAATTTTTAAAAAAAGTCTGATACATAATAATTTGAGCTTGTTTTTTTAATAAATCAAGAACAGCTATCGGCTTTCTAACTACATTTATCTTATAATCATTATAGTAGTATTTTGGTTTTTCCCTCCTACAAACACTACTGTATTATTTTTCATTATAAGTATACCCATGATATTCGCTATTTTTCAAGAAGTAACGGTGTTCTTTTTTTAATTTTTAACTGATTTTTTTGCAAGTTCTTCAATAATTTCATTAGGAAAACCTGTCAAATAAACGTTTCTTTGAAGTTCTGGCAATACAGCCTGATCTTCCAGTTTATCAGAAATTAAAGATATCTTTGTCAAATTTGTATACTGAATCATCTTTTAAATTTATTTAATCCTGAGTTTTCATAGGTTTCCTTTATAAAAAAATTCAACGTTTGATTTCTCAAAGTTTTTCTACAACTTCTTTACGGTTATTTTTTTAGTTCTTCAATTAAAAAAATTCCTTATCCAATTCTGAATAAACATTTGATGGATTAAAGTCAGTTTTATTCAAAAAGTTCATAGAGAACATAAATTTGTCTATTCAAATATTCCTGATCTGTTCCCTACATATTCGGTTAAATTAACTCCATTAGACATTGCAATTATTTGCTGTCTATAATATTCATCCAGGGAAGATGCTGGCAATTCCAGTATTTTTTTCCTCTTCTGATAACTGATCAACTTTTTATATCCTGCATTTCCTGATAAAATCTTTCTTCCAAAAAGCAATGAATACTTTTTTTCCCCTTTTTTTATATCCTTCAAAAAAAGCATTAAATTCGTTATAAAATCTATTTTTTTCCAAATAGATCTGTCGGATACGTAATTTCAAATAATTTAATTTCGTAACGTCCTGGAATAACCTTTCGCATTTTTTTCCTTCCCATCGATCATTACTTTTTACCTGATTAAATCGTGGCTTTTTCCTCTTCCCTCCATTTTATCTCCTTTTTTTATTTTTATCAAAAAGAGCAAAACTCGTCATACTGCATCCAAGCAACATTAATATTATTAATTTTTTTCAAGTTTTTTTCCTCCTAATACCTTTTATAAATTTTTCCTTTATAGAAATAGCAATATTTTCCGGCACAATTTCCATCAGTTCCTCTAATGTTGCATTTCGTATATTTTTTATCAATCCAAATTTTTTTATCAATTCCTTTTTCCTTTTCGGTCCAATTCCAGAAATGTCATCCAACGCACTTTTTGACATTTCGCTTACTTCTCAATTTTTCTATGATGCGTAATTCCAAATCTATGGGCTTCATCCCTTAATCTTTGCAAAAATCTTTAATGTTTCATCTGTCTTTTCAAATAAATACGGCTCACTTTCATAACTTTTAAAAATTTCCTCTTCCCTTTTTGCAATTCCAATTACATCAGTATGCTCCATTTTTCCAAGTTTTTCCATCACATCCACAGCCACTCCAAGCTGCCCTTTTCCACCATCAATTAGAATCAGATTGGGCATTTTATCATTTTCTATTTTAGAATATCTTCGTGTCAATGCTTCTCTCATCATCAAAAAATCATCTGGCGTATCTTTTACAGTAATTTTAAAATGCCTATATTCCTTAGGCATTGTTTCCCCGTCAATAGCCACAGTCATTGCCGCAACCGCATCTTTCCCTTGAATATTTGAAATATCAAAACAGTCAATTCTGTAGGGAAAACTTTTTAACCGTAATTCTTTTTTTAAATTATGAAGCCCTTCCTGAACCATACGCCGTTTTCTATAATATTTATCAACTTCTTCCCGTAAGTTCAAATATCCCATTTCCAAAAGCTGCAATCTTCGGCTATTAATTTTTGGAAAATGAAGTTTTATCTCCTTATGCTTTTCAATTTTTGCCCATTCCTTTATCAAAAATTCGCTTTGCACAAATCGTTCATCACAAATAATATGCTTTGGAATATTCCTTTTTTCATAATATGAAGTAATCAGCCGCTCAAAAAGGCTTTCTTCCTGGCTTCTTTCCATTGAAATTATTATATGATTTTTATTAATAACTTTCCCTTCCCGAATATTCAGCACACATAAGAACACATTTTCCCTTTTTTCCTCAAATACAAACACATCCTCGTCAATTTCCTTGCTATATTCGATAATTTGTGTTTCCAGCATTCTTTTTAACACAGCCAATTTTTCACGCTCGTTAATCGCACGCTCAAATTCCATTTCATCACTAAACTGTTTCATCCTATTTTCCAGCATTTCGAGAACTTTATCAGAATGTCCCTTCAAGAAATTTTTAAAATTGTTTACGTTTGTACTGTATTCATCTTCAATATCTTTATATTTACAAGGTGCGGGGCAAGTTTTCATATAATACTTCAAGCACGGCTTTGTAATTTTATCCATATTTCGGTTACAATCTCGAACAGGAAATATTTTAATAAGTGACTTCATTGCAAAAAAATATTCCCATTGGATAAGGCCCAAAAATATTCGGCATTCTCATTTAATTTTTTTCGTACTTCTCACAATTTCCACCTTTTGGAAATTTTTTTCCTTTGTAAACTTTATATATGGATAAGTCTTTTTCATCCTTTAACAAAATATTATATTTTTGGCTTATTCTTTTTTATCAGGTTATTTTTCCAGAATAAGCGCCTCAACTTCCGATTTACAGATAAAAAAACTCAATATCCCTAATATTTTTTTCACCAATTCCAGCGTTTTTCTGATTATGCGAATTTATATTTGTAAAATAAGACTTCACCCTATTTTGAAGATTTTTTTGCTTTTTTCCCACATAAATAATCTTCCCTCGCTCATTTTTTTCATCAGGTAAACTCCTGGATTTGTGGGAATATCCTTATATTTAACTGGCGATTTTATTTCTTTTTCTATTTTTTTCTGTCTTTATTTCTTCTCCCATTTTTTTGTATCTTTTTTATTCTTTCCTTTAAATTGTATAAATGTAAGTAAAACTAAATTTCCTTTTTTTATCTCCCACTTCCCTATGAAATTTTCCCAATATGATAATCCATCTTTTTTTGAAAGGTCATCGTAAAGTTTATTCACAAATGTGGCTGAACGATGCTGTCCGCCTGAACATCCAATTCCTATACGTAAATGTGATTTTTCCTTCCTTTTTCATATTTTTGGAATTAAGTACAAAAGCATATCTAAAAGCATTTTTATAAAATTCCTGACTTTCTGGAAGTCCCATTACATAATCCTGAACTTCCTTATGATTTCCAGTTTTTTTCTTTTTTTAAACTCTCAATATAATAGGGATTTGGCAAAAATCTCAAATCGAACATTAGGTGAAGATCCAGCGGAATTCCATACTTAAATCCAAAGGAAGTTAAATTGACGCTTATTTTTTTTCTTTGCCCTGAAAATTCCTTTTCCAAAACTTCCTGCAATTTTTTTACTGTCAATGTGCTTGTATCAATTACCAAATCAGCTTTTTACCATAAAAATCCTTTTATAATTTTACGTTCCGCCTTTATATTAGCAAGTAAAGTGTCATACATATTCAACGGGTGCTTTCTTCTGGAAAGCTCATATCTGCTAAGCAAAACATCTGTTCTTGCATCCAGATAAATCATAGTATGAGATATTTCCTCTTTGTCCAATATTTCCAGCTGTTTTGTCAACTGTTCAATAAATTCCTGATTTCTAACGTCTATTGCTATTGCCACCTGGTTTCTTTTTCCACTGCTAATAAATATTTCATTCAAATACTGAAACAAATTAATAGGAAAATTATCAATACAAAAATATTCCCTATCCTCAAAAAATTTCATCGCCTCAGATTTCCCAGCTCCACTCATTCCAGTTATTATAACTAATTCTTTTTTTCATCTTATCCATAAAAAAATTCCTCTTTAAAAAAATAAATTTACTTCTCTAATTTCCCTTGAAATTATTATAGCATATCTCCAGATAAATATAAATAATTTTTTTGATAGACAAAAATTTTTTTATATTTTTTTCATCATAAGCCTGTTTCGACAATTTATTTTTTTATTTTTATAAGTTAAAAAAATTTATTCTGCAGGACCAAATTAAAAAAATTTAAATATTGACAATTTTTAAAAATTTATATTAAAAATAAATTGTAATGATTACAAAATTAAATAAATTTGTATAAATAAAAAAATAAAATTTGGAGGTATAAAAAAATGGATTTTAGCTTAAATCTTGGGGCTTTAGATGAAGGGAAACTGGCAAAAATTGATGAAAATAAACTTTATGATGTAACTGTAGTGGGTTCTGGACCTGCAGCTGTCTCAGCGGCAATCTATGCAGCTAGAAAAGGGCTTAATGTGGCGATGATTGGTGTGAAAATCGGAGGACAAGTTCTTGATACAAATGAAATTGAAAATATTATTGGAACTATTTCGACTACTGGAGCTAAATTTGCCCAAACTTTGGAAAAAAACATCTGAAGGAATACGAAGTTGCATTTAAAGAAGGACATTTGGTAAAAGAAATAAAGGAAGATGGAAAAGATAAAATTTTAGTAACTGATGATGGAAAAAGTTATAAATCGAAAACTGTTATTATAGCAACTGGAGCAAAACCAAGAAGTCTTAATATTCCAGGAGAAGCCGAATATGTTGGGAAAGGGGTACATTACTGCTCAACTTGTGACGGGCCTTTCTACAAAGGACTGGATGTTGCTGTAATTGGTGGTGGAAATTCAGGTGTTGAAGCGGCTCTTGACCTATCTGGAATTGCAAAAATCAGTTACATTAATCGAATTTATGCCTGAATTAAAAGGCTGATAAAGTTTTACAGGAAAAAAATTGGCTGAGCAATCAAACATAAAAAGTAATTTTTAAATTCTGCAACTACTAAAGTAAACGGAAATGAATTTGTAGAAAATATCATCTACAAAAAAACAGAGAAACTGAAGAAGAAAAAAACATTAAATGTGGGAAGGAATGTTTCGTAGAAGTAGGGATTATCACCTAGAAGTGAAGTCGTAAAAAGATTTAGTTGAAACAAACAAAATTGGAGAAATTATAATCAATCCTGAAAACAACTCAACTTCCGCAGCTGGAATCTTCGCAGCAGGAGATGTTACAAATATCAAGCAAAAAAACAAATAATCATTGCAATGGGAGAAGGAGCAAAAAGCGGCGCTTAGCGCATTTGACTATTTAATTACAAAATATTAATTTTATTGCATTTAATTTAATAATAAATTCATAGTTTAGTATATGGTGAGGCTGTCTCATAATTCAAAAAAATAATTTTACTAACATAAATATTATATTTTTAAAAATCAATAGATATTATTTTTTTATTGATTCTATAAATATAGATTTATGATTTAGGAATTTTATTTATTTTTGTGAAACAGCCCCATTTTTTTATCGTATTTATAAAAAGATATAAAAAGTTGACATCTAACTTATAATTGAGTAAAATACTATTAATTTAAGAATTTTTTTATTTGAAATAGGAAATTTTGAATTTTTGCTAAATAAATACTGTTTAATGCTATTTTTCCATTTAAACGGAAGAACAGCTATAAATTTCTTTGCAAGGGGTAAAGATCTCTTAATTAAATTTTTTTAAACGGGATTTAAATTCTAAAAAGGAGGAAAAACAGTGAAAACCTTAATAAGATTAGTACAATTTATATTAAGTGAAATTGCTGAATTATGCAGTTTAATTTCACTGGCAATAATGGCTATAGGATTTTATACAATATTGCCAATTTTAGTATTTTTTGCTCTTCTTGCTTTTATTTTTGCTGGAAACTGGAGCTGGCTTTTAGGTGTTCTTATTTACGTTCTAATTGCTTGTGCAGTTTTTTTGATTTTTAAAGCCATTCCAGAATTTTTGAATTTTATTTTGGGAATTCTTCTGAATGAAAGAGGAGAAAATAAGAAAATTTACAAAAAATATGAGCAATGGTTTGAAAGCGCAAGGGATCAAGAATACGAAAGAAGAAGAAAAGCTCAGGAAGAATATCAGAAGCAGCAAGACAGGGAAAAACAGTACTGGAAAGAAAAATCTCAAGAATACTCATACTATAGACATCAACAGGAATACTCAAGGGAGCAGTATGAAAGGAAAAAAATAACGGCTATTCAAATTTTGATTACCAAAGCACAAATGATGGAGGAATTATCCAGAAATTTGAAGAATATCTAGATATTTTTGAAAAATTGATAAAAATGGAGAAATAAATGAAGACATAATAAAAAAAGGCGTATAAAAAGGAAATAATTAAAGTGCATCCAGATAGAAATTCAGATCCAGATGCTAATGCTAAAACTCAAAAAAATTAAATGATATAAAGGAATTTTTTTAGATAACCAGCTGGAATATTACCTAATGCAAAGGAGAAAAAAAGACAATGATTGTAAAAAAATTACAAATATATAAAATTAGCTTATACAGCAAGAGTTCTAATTTTTTTAGCCTGTATATTAACACCAATTCTTTTAAAACTCGGAATATTTGTTATTGGTATCTGTTTTTGTAATTTCATCTTTTTATAGTTTTTTTGGCACTGATGCCTGCGAAAAATATAGTTAGCAAGGAACTTAACCGAAGAATGTCAAAACTTCCAGTTCCAAAAAAACCATATTTTTCAAATGGAAGAGAAGCAGCAATATCGGTTACGCTTTTACAGATTCATCCAAAGGAACAATCTGGATTTGCAGCACGCAGACAAAAATTTGAACTACATATATATCTTATATCAGAATTTGACATAACAGAATCTTTTTGGAAAAAAATTCAATTTAGAAAGCATCCAGATACACTCAAAGAAAATGAACTTAGAGAATTTACAATATTTAACAGCCTTTAAATTTTTGAAATTCACAATTATCCACTATTTAAATGGAAAACAGCATGACCCTTGCTAAAAAAATTTATTTTTCAAAAAGAAGTTATCTAAATTCAAAGTAACTTCTTCTTTTTTTATTCAATACTAAATCTAGAAATTATATTTTATTTATTTCCTGACAAGGAGCCTCGACCTCTTGCATAGTAGAAATTATAACAAACTCTATTATTTTAATGGGAAATAATATAAACTAGTTCATAAGCCCAAAAGTTAAGATTTTTAAAAAAATTCTTCATTTTCATCGCTCATTTCCCAATCTTTTTCCATTTTTTTACATACTTAACATCCAAAGTTTTTTTCTGTATATTTCAAATCCTTGCTATTAAATTTTTTTCATTAAAAAAATTCTTTTTCCAAGTTCTGATATTTGATTTTGCAGTTCTTCGTTATTTTTTTGGCATAGCCTTTGAAAGTTTTTTTCAGACATTCTATTTTGAAGTTCTGACATATAAGGTGTTAAATCAGGAGATTTTTACAGTAACATTAATTGCAGCTGTATCCCCTTTTGCCTCAACTTTGTTAATTTTGTAGGTTATTTTTTCATTCCTTCGCCATACATTTTACTAAATTGATCTAAAATAACCGTTACATCTCCACTTGCCTTACCAAATTTTTGATAAATTTCCCGACTGTATTACTTTCATTTGTCTCTCAAATTCCTTTTGTGCCGGATGAGTTCCACAACTTACTACAAATAGAAGCATGCTTAATAAAATTAATATTTTTAGCTTTCATAAGATTATCTTCCTTCCTAAAAAAAGTTTGTTATATTATACCATAAATATATAAAGATATTTCCAGTATTTCATTAGATTTACATTACTCATAAACTGCTCTCATTTATCTTTTATTAAAGTTTTCAAGAACATCGCTGCAAAAATTAAAATAAATTACAAGTGTCACAGCATCTGAAATTGTTGTTATCAAAGGTGTTGCCATAACTGCTGGATCGGCCTTCACAATTTTTTTGCTCCAAGCGGAAGCAGTGCTCCAACCAATTTTTGATACAATTACTGTAAATACAAGTGTCAATGAAACGACAAAAAGCAATTACAAAATTAGTTTTTTTCAAGTGTTATAAGTCTTATAAAATTTAACAGCGCCAAAACTATTGAAACCATTATTCCAATTGAAAATTCTTTTTTTATTACTTTAAAGGCATCTTTTGGAGAAATTTCTCCCAAGTGCAAGTGAACGGATTACAACCGTTGAAGATTGTGAACCAACATTTCCTCCGCTTGACATAAGCATTGGGATAAATGCTGTTAAAATTATTGACTTTGCCAGAACTTTTTCATAACCTTGTATTATATTTCCAGAAATTGTGTCAGAAATCATAAGAACTGCAAGCCATCCCGATTCTTTGCTTTGCCATCGTAAAGATGCTTGTCTTTTAAATAGGAATCATCGGTAGGTGAAGTAATTCCAGCCATTTTGTGAAAAATCTTCCGTAACTTCCTGATCCACAACATCCAAAAACATCATCCACCGTAATTATTCCCAAAAGCCTATTTTCATGATCAACAACTGGCATAACGATAAAATCATACTTTTTTTAAATAAATCTGCAACTTTTTTTCCTGATCATCATGTGTATTTACACTTACAAAATTTGTATTCATAATATCTTCAATTACAGCACTGTCCTTTTTAGAAATCAATTCCTTTAGCGAAAGCACACCTTCCAATTTCCCTTTTTTGTCCGTAACATAGCAAGTATAAATATTTTCCTTGTCTTTCCCAGTTTTTTTCAGCTGTCCTATCGCCTCTTGAACTGTCATATTTTTCTGAAAATCCACATATTCAGTCGTCATAATGCTTCCAGCTGAATTATCTGGATATTTTAGAAGCTGGTTTATCAAATGTCTATCTTTTCTATCCGTATTTTTCAAGATTTTTTTTACAATATCCGATGGCATTTCCTCGATAATGTCAACAATATCGTCAAAATACAGTTCATCAAATATTTCTCGTGTTTCAACATCAGTTGAAGCGTGAATAATCATTTCCTGATGTTCACTATCCAAATATGAAAACACATCCGCCGCTTTATCCTTTTTTTAAAAGTCTAAAAATCATTATTACAAGCTCTGGCAGTTTAAATAAATTTATCACATCAGAAATTTCAACTGCATTTAATTTATCTAATTCTTTTTTTATTTCAAAATATTTTTTTCTTTCAAAAGATCTTCAATTATTCTTTTTTTATTTTTTTCATTTTTTTCTCACCTCATTTTTTTCTTATAATAGTTATCATATAAACTTCGATTAGACAATCAATTTTTTTATATTCTTAAATTTTATAAAAAAATATTTACTTTATAACATTACTTAAAAAAACATAGTTGCAAATCTAAAGTAAATAGTAAGAGTAAGCGCATCTAAAATCGTTGTTATTAAAGGTCCCTGCCATTATTGCCGGATCCATTTTTAAAAAGTTTTTAGCGATAACTGGTAAAAAGCACCTATTATTTTTAGAAATTATAACTACAAAAAAATTAAAGTTACTGAAACTGTCATTGCAACATTTAAAGGTGTTTTTTTGTCAAAGTTATAATTCTCAAAAAAAATTTATTGCCGCCAAAAACAACAGCTACTATAAATGAAATAAGAAATTCTTTTTTTAATATTTTTAAAAGTATCTTTTGTATCAACTTCCCCCAATGCCAAAGCACGGACTACAATTGTCGAAGACTGTGCGCCTGCATTTCCTCCAGTATCCATCAGCATTGGAATAAATGAAGAAAGTATAACTACAGACTGCAGCACATCTTCATATTTGCTTATAATTCTTCCAGTAAATGTGGCAGAAATCATAAGCACAATAAGCCAGCTAATTCTTTGTCTTGCCATTGTAAAGGCGCTTGTTTTTTAAATAAGACTCCTCCACAGGCGAAATCCCCAGCCATTCTATGAAAATCCTCTGTCGCTTCCTGTTCCACAACATCCATTACATCATCAATCGTAATGATTCCTAAAAAGTCTATTTTTCATCATCAGTCACAGGAAGTACGATAAGATTATATTTTTTTATTATTTCCGCAACCTTTTTCCTGATCATCATTTGCATGAACACTTATCACATTTTTTTATTCATAAGATTTTTGAATTGGCTCATCATCCTCGCTCGTAATAAGCTCTTTTAGGGAAATTACTCCTTCCAGCCTCCTACCTTCATCAATCACATAGCAGGTATAGACATTTGCCATATCTTCCATAACATCCCTAATTTTAAAAATTGCAGAAGAAGCTGTCATATCCTTTTTTAAGTCCATATATTCAGTTGTCATAATGCTTCCAGCTGAATTTTCAGGATATTTTAACAAAAGATTTATTGTGTGTCTGTCTTTTTGCATCAGTATTCCTTTAATATTTTTTTACTACATTCGATGGCATTTCTTCGATAATATCGACAATATCGTCAAAAATACAGCTCATCAAATATATTTTTAGTTTCCACATCTGTCATTGTCTTAATAATCATTTCCTGATGTTCGCTGTCCAGATATGAAAATACATCGGCTGCCCTATTTTTGGAAAGTAGCCGAAAAATCATTATTAGTTCAGAAGACTCAAACTGATTCAGCAGTTCTGAAACTTCCACAATGTTTAAATCATTTAAATATTTTTCTAATTTCAAAATATTTTTTTCATCTATAAGTTTTTGAATAATGTTGTTTTCCATCATTAATCTCCAATCTCCTTTCTCTTTTTGCATTTTTTTCAATTTTTTTAACTTTATATGCAAATAAAAAAATCAGGAGAATAACAATACGAAGATATTCCCTTTATCCATATTTGCATAAATTCATAAATTTTTAAATTATTTAAATTTTTCAAATCTCTCTTCCGGGACTTCCTCGTTCAAAAACATCCACCTCCACAAAACAATAAATTAGCATAAATTCCAAATATTTATATCCGTTATTTTTTTACTATATCTAAAAATCAAAACAAAAAAATTAAGATAAATAACTAATAAAACTTATGCTCACAGAAATTCTACCAAACAAACTACCTATTGTCAATAAATTTTTAAAAAAATTTGAAAAAAATCTTTTTTTAATAACATTTTTATTAAAATAAATTTTTTTATCTAAATAGTACGCAAGACAAACTATTTTTATTGAAAAATAATTTGACTTTTTTTAAATTTTTTTAGTGTATAAATATATCATATGATTAAATATTCATATAACTAAATTTAAAAAAATTTAGGAACTTAGAAATAAAAAAATAAGTAAAAAGGAAGGGAAATTAAATGAAAGCAGTAGTAGTTAATAAAGAAGGAACTGGAATAGAAGTTGTAGAAAAAGAATTAAGAGGACTAAAAGCTGGAGAAGCATTAGTTGATGTAGAATATTGCGGTGTTTGCCATACTGACCTGCATGTGGCTCATGGTGACTTTGGGAAAGTTCCGGGAAGAGTTTTAGGGCATGAAGGAATTGGGATTGTAAGAGAAGTTGCTGAAGGTGTGACATCACTCAAACCAGGAGATAGAGTAAGTATTGCTTGGTTCTTTGAAGGATGTGGAAGATGTGAATACTGTATTAATGGACAGGAAACATTGTGTAGAGATGTAATAAATGCTGGATATTCTGCAGATGGTGGAATGGCTGAACAATGTATCGTTACGGCTGATTATGCTGTAAAAGTACCTGAAGGACTGGATCCAGCTAAAGCCAGCAGCATCACTTGTGCAGGAGTTACAACTTATAAAGCGATAAAAGTTGGAAAACCTCAACCAGGACAATGGGTAGTAATTTACGGTGTAGGAGGATTAGGAAACTTGGCAGTTCAATATGCTAAAAAAGTATTTAATACTCATGTAATTGCTGTAGATATTAATGATGATAAATTGGCACTTGCTAAAGAAGTTGGAGCTGATTACATTATAAATGGTAAAAAAGAAGATCCAGTTGCAAAAATTAAGGAATTAAGTGGAATAGGAGCTCATATTGCTGTAGTTACTGCTGTGTCAAAAGTTGCATTTAACCAAGCTGTTGATTCAGTAAGAGCTGCAGGAAAAGTTGTTGCAGTTGGACTTCCATCAGAAACTATGGACTTGCCAATCGTGAAAAACTGTATTGGACGGAATTGAAGTAATCGGATCGCTTGTTGGAACAAGAGAAGACTTGAGAGAAGCATTCCAATTTGGAGCTGAAGGATTAGTTGTGCCAGTAGTTCAAACTAGAAATATCGAAGAAGCCCCTGAAATCTTTAAGGAAATGGAAGAAGGAACAATTCAAGGACGTATGGTAATTGATATGCATTCACATTCTTGCTGTTGCAGACATAAACATTAATTAATTTAAAAATTATAGTAAAAACTTACTTAAAACAGAACTCAAAAAAACTATAATTATTTTACTCAAACCTTAAATTTATATAATTTTTTTATCAGCTTTAATTTTAGATGTGTTCGAGTATATTCAATGATTTTAAGTCATCTATGTAAACAAAAAAATGTAATTAACTTAATTGTTAGTTACATTTTTTTTACTTGTCATATAAATTTTAAAATTCTTAAAATTCGATTTCAGTTCCTCCAACGGAAAAATTTGTACCGGCAGGATTACAAGAAGCTGCTTCCTGGCTTTTTAAAACAGCGCTATATTTTAAAGTTTCGTTTTTTCTTAATACTTTGATTACATCTTCTGCATCACCAATTCTGTTACCATCTTTATCATAACATGGAACAAACATAGCTACATCTCTCAAGGTTTGACTTACTGCTTTTTTATCACCATTACTTACATTTATTTTAAATGTTCCGCTAACAATTGTATTTCCATCTTTCTTTTCAATCACAGGCTGTGAATATTCATAATTTCCAACTTCAACTAAATTACCAAGCGTTCCCTCCGGACCTGGTTTAGGTCCCTTATTTTTTTCTAATGCATGCCCAATACCATTTACTGCCTCCGCTCCTATTGCAATTGGCAGAGCAGCTGCTGTTACCAATGGAACACAAGATGATAGCGCTGTCATAATTCCAGCTAATAAAATGATTTTCTTTCTCATAATTACTCCTTATTTAACTTAATTTTCAAATTCAATTTCAGTATTTCCAATAGAAAATCTTACATCAGCAGGCTTACATGAATTTACTTCCTGACTTTCCAAAGTGGCACTGTATCTTAAAGTCTCATTTTTTTCTTAATACTTTAATATCATCTACAGCATCACCAACACTATTGCCATCTTTATCATAACATGGGATACGCATAGTAATATTTTTCAAATCTCTTCCTAATTCTTTTTTATCATCATTATTTACACTTATTTTAAATGTTCCGCTAACAGTTGTCCAGCCATTTTTTTCCTTAATCTTAGGCTCTGTATATTCATAGGAACCTTTTTCAACTAGACCAGCAATTGCTTTTTCTGGATTTTCATTTTCCTTTGGCTTAAGTTTTTCAGCAGCACTTCCTACTGCTGCTACTGCTGCAATAGGTAATACGACTGGTACAGCAGCTACAGAATAAGCTGTATTTGCAGCAACTGTTCCAGTAGTTCTTACTACATTACAAGATGACAGCATTGCTAGAATTCCAGCTAATAAAATGATTTTCTTTCTCATAATTACTCCTTTTTCAATTTGTTTTTAAACTTATTTACCATATTGAGTATTATATCACAAAAAGATTATATTTTTTTAATATATGCTTATAATTAAATTTAATAAAAAAAGATTAATATTTTTGATATTTTTTTCCATGATATAAATAAAAAAATGTAATTAACTCAAATTGTTAGTTACATTTTTTTCTTATTTTTTTACTTTTTTTAATCTTTATCATTTTAATAAGATACTAATTTATCATTTATCAAAACTCTTGGATTTTTTTGAACTAAACAAAGGATAGCCTCTATCATTTAATTTTTGCATCATAAACTGCTATTTTTTTGAACATTAATTTCATTTTTTTAAAAATATATTTTTGCCAATTTATTGTCTATATAAATTTTTCCTTTTTAGAAACTTCCTTTTTATATTCATTTTTCCTTCTTTTTCATAACACTTTTTCCACTCCTGAACTAATTTCATATACAGGAAAATCAGCATATCCATAAAAAGTCCTAAATCCTATTATTGATAAAAAAAATCTTTTTGGATTTATTGTACATTCATAATAAAAAAAATTTTTACTTGATGAATTTTTCAAATTTTCTATAGTCACTTTGAGAATTTTTCTCTTTCATCTTTCATTTTTTTCAACTAGTCTATATTCTCTATTATCCTTTGGATTATAAATTTTACCATCTACAATATTTTTTTATCCTCTGAACTTGAATTTGAATAATTATCACCACCTATAAGAGCATCTCTTAATTTTTGACCAAAAAAATCTGCTTTCGTTGCCGGTGTTACCATCATAAAGGCCAATAGAATTAATATTAAAACTTTTTTTCTTTTTCATAAAAAAATCATCTCCTAAAACTTATTTTTTTAATTTTTTTGAACAAACTTTCATTTAAAAAGTATCTTACCAATGATAAGTGAACATATACAATTTAAAATTCATAAAAAAAATCTATAAATTTATCATTTAAAAAAAGTCTATCAAAAAAATTAACTCTCATACCAGCTGTAAACACATTATTTTTTTAGCCTTTTTTTATCAATTTTTTTCCATCATAATTCAAATACTCAGGCAAATTTTGAACTAACTTCATTTAAAACTCCAGCTCCTACCCATGTTTGGTTCTTTGAAAGTCCTATTCCCTTTACTTTAAATTTTGCATCTGGTAGTCCTGAATACGATGCTTTAAAATTCAAATCTTCATTATTAAATGCCCTTTGATGTGTTATATATCCTTGTAATGTAGTTTTTGAACCATTTTCAAAATTAAATTTCTGACTAACTCTAACTCCAGCAAGTCCACTTGTTTGTTTGTAAGTCTTTTTATCCGCCTTTAATCCAAATTGGCTATTTTCCTCATGAAATGCTCCTCTTTGAACTGTATCGTGCGAGATTCCAGCAAATGGTGTCAATACAAAATCACCTTTTTTCACATCATACCCTGTTTCTAAATATCCTGAAATTACTTTATCATTATGCTCAATTTTTCCTCGTGAAATATCATTTTCAGATAAAATAATATCCCTTTTAACTTCACTATTTACAAATCCAAGTCCAACTCTTCCTTGCAAATACATCGGATTATCTTTATTTCCAACTCTTCCATACAATGAAATTCCAAAATTATCTGCATCTGATTTTCCACCATGTCTATCAAATTTCACATTTCCCTTTTGAATAAGTTAAAGCCGTTCCTAAAATCAAATTTTCTCCAAATTGCTTATCAATTCCAACCTGTCCTCCATAAACTTTAGTTTTTCCTTCAGCATACCCATTTTGTTTTAATTTCCCATTAGCTCCAATGGAAGAAATCCATAATCCAAATTTATCACTAGCATTATCAAGCGTTCCGAGCATTACAAGTCTATTTGATAAATCCTTATTTATTGTTTGCGATTGTTGAAATGTTAAAGCTTGAGCTGAAGCATAAATTTGTCCTGATAAACTATCTAATATACTTGAACTCAAAGATAGGGAATTTTTTTGAAGTTTTGCCGCACCTGAAGCAAAATTAGAAACATTTGCATTTCCTTCAGCTATTTTTTTATCTAATTCTTTAAAGGAAACCTCTACATTTTTAGCAGTATTCTTCTGCATTTCATCGCTATTTTTCAAACTATTTACATAATCTTCTACATTTTTTCTACTAATTGTAGCTTCAATTGAATTTCCTTTATTTTCGACTTTTCCATTAATCAATTCATCAGTTTCCACTTTTGCAAATTGTCCTTCTATTCCTTTTTCAGCTTCAATAACTGCCGATGTTGTTGGTGTTGCAGTAACGTATCCATTACTCAAAAGTTTTACTGCGCTTCCCAAAGTTTGATTTCTTTTCTCTTCCATCAATTTTTTTATTGTTCCTTTTTACTATTAATTTTTGATCCAATTTCTGCTTCTGTCACTGAACCATATTTCGCTGTATAATTTCCAGTTATAATCGCTCCTGTTCCAATATTCTTTAATGTTCCTTTATTTACAACATCAACTGCCTTATTAACAGTTATCTCCTCCGTATAATAATTTTTTTAGAAATTTCTCCTATCACAGTTTCAGGATTTGTAATCAATGTTCCATTTGTTTCTATTTCAATATTTTTTTGGGAGTAAATTTTTTTCTTAACATCGAGTATTCCATCTTTTATTATTGTTTCATATTCAGAAGTATTGTCTCCTTTCAAAACTAGTGTTCCACCATCTACTTTTATTTTATAAAAAGAATTTTTTCCTTCTAAAACTAATGTCCCTTTTCCGTTTTTTTCTAAATCTGTATACGAGCCATAAATATTATTTCTAAAAACCCAAGTTTTTTTGTATCTGGAACATGAAAACTTGCTTAACCTGTAATTCAAGTTTCTTGGTCCATTTAAAAGCAGTAGTAGCATTTAAAAGTCCATATCCAAATACATCATCCACTCCTGCTGCTCCGATATCAGTAGCTGTTGAAAGAATTATGTCTCTAATCATATCCATTTTCATTCCAGGAAATTTTTCACGTACCTGATCTACTGCTTTTGCGACATTTTCCGCCGCTTTTGCTGATGTTCCATCTTCACTTACCGCAGTTATAGTCCATTTACTAGCTACCCCTGCATTTGACAATGGCTCTAAATCCTTCCATTCCAATCCTGCAGTTCCAGATTTATTCACAAGTGCAACTACATTTATCCAAGATTTTTCCAAAGATTTTTCAAAATAAGGAAGTCCTCCTTCAAGTGACGGATTTTTATTTCCTCTGATGTCCCCCGCTGGCCAAATATATAAATTATCTCCACCTGAAGCTGAATTTACCCTTGCAATATACTCGTCCATTAAATCTCCGCCAATTGCTGCTCGATAACTATTTGAAGCAGTTAAATCTGAACTAAAATCTGTAACTTGCTGTGTAGTTCCTGTACTGTGCAAAAATATTTTTTCATTCATTGGAGTCCCTGAAGATGTCTGGTAATCTTGTTTTTTTATTGGTGTTCCAGCTATATTTGGAATTTTAACTATATCACTTGTTGCCGTTGTAAGTATTATACCATTTGGATATTGTGATGAATATCCTCCATTTCGGATCACAATTTCACCGTTATAATAAACATCTGAGGCACTTGGCCCTTTTGGATTTGGATCTGCTGGCTTTGGTGTTGGTGTTGGTGTTTTTTCTGTATCCTTATTACCACCACTGCTTCCACAACTTATTAAAGATAAAAGCAAGGCATAAATAAATATCTTTTTTTGATTTTACTTTTTCATATATACCACTCCCATTATAATCTGATTTGAATCTTGACTTGATTTAATTTAATTATAATATATTAACATTAAAGAAAAAAATGAGAAAATAAATTTAATAGTCTAAATTATTTGACTTTTTAAATTTCAAATGTTATAAATATATAGTGGCAAATAATATAGTAGAACCATATTAGATTTGTTTTGAAATTATATTAGAATTATAATAAAATAAATATTATGAAGCAAGAAATCTTGAATCTTTGATAAAATAAAAAAATTCGAGTTATTAAGCATATCTATTAAATGGTTTTGAAAAAAATAGTTTTTAAAAATATATTTAAATTTAGGAGGAGAAAAAGATGATTTACACATTGACATTGAATCCAGCGTTGGATTATGATATGTATCTAAAGGATGATTTGCAGGCAGAACATTTGAATCTTGCTCACAAAGTAAATTATAGAGCTGGCGGAAAAAGGGATTAATGTTTCTAAAGTATTGAAAAAAATCTGGATGTGGAATCTACAGCAATTGGATTTGTGGCTGGATTTGTTGGAGATTTTATTGTTAGAGATTTGAAAAAGGATAACATTAAATCTGAATTTGTGGAACTTGGAGGAAATACTAGAATTAATGTAAAGGTTAATGGGAATGACAAGGAAACTGAACTTACAGGGGTTTCACCAGAAATTACATCAGAAAAAAATTGCAGGAACTAACTAACAAAAATTTCTGATTTAAAAGATGGAGATATACTTGTTTTTATCTGGAAGCATCCCATCTTCAATCAGCAGCAAAATTTATAAGCAATTATCTGAAAATGTAAAAAGCAAATGTTGAAATTGTGCTTGATACAAGAGGAAATTTACTGCAAGACAATATTCACAATAATCTTTTTGTTAAGCCGAATATTCACGAATTAAGAGAAATGTTTAACGAAAAAAATTGGAAACAAAGGCTGAAATCGTAGAAAAAAATGTAAAATTTTTTTAGACAGAGGAGTTAAAAAAATGTCATTTTATCTAGAGGTGGCGAAGGTGCATTGCTTGTAAACAAGGACTTTGTGCTGGAAGCATCTGTTCCAAAAGGGCAATTAATCAACTCAATTGGTGCTGGAGATTCTATGGTTGCAGGATTTACTGCAGGATTTGTAAAGGGGCTTTCTCCAGAAGATTCATTTAGATTAGCAGTCGCTTCAGGAAGTGCTACAGCTTATTCTTATGGACTTGCAGAAAAAGATTTAGTAAATAAATTATATGATGAAATTGAAATTTCAAAAAGAAACTTTTTAAATAATAAAAAAATTTAACAATTAATAAATATAGCAATGATTTTTTTGTATCGAATTTTTAAAGTTATTCTATTACTACGTTTAAAAAAATAAAAAAATTATTTACTTTAAAAAAATAAAATTAAGAAAAAAATAAAAAAATAAGGATGGTGTACAAATGAAAATATCTGACTTACTGATTAAAGATAGAATTAGTCTAGATGTGAAATCTACAACTAAAGTAGATATAATTAAAGAACTTGCCAGACTGCACGAAAAAAACAGGTGTCCTGAATGATTATGACGGATATGTAGAGGCATTGATGGCTAGAGAAGCTCAAAAGCTCAACTGGAATTGGTGAAGGAATCGCAATTCCACATGCTAAGACAAAATATGTAAAAAAACCTGCACTTGCAATGGGTAGAAAACCAGAAGGAATTGATTACGATTCATTGGATGGAGAACCTGCAACATTGTTCTTTATGATTGCCGCTCCAGATGGCGCAAATAACACTCATATTGAAACACTTGCAAGATTATCACAATTATTATTGGATGATGATTTCAAGGAAGCTCTTGAAAATGCAAAGACAGCTGATGAAGTACTGGAAATCATTAATAAAGCTGAAGCAGAAATTTGCAGAAGAAGAAAAGAAAGATGCTGTAACTGCACAAGCTCCAACTGATGAAAATGCTCCTTACATAATTGCAGCAACAGCCTGCCCAACAGGAATTGCCCATACTTATATGGCGGCAGAAGCACTAAAAAAAGCAGCTGATGAAATGGGAATAAATATAAAAGTTGAAACAAACGGTGCGGATGGTAGAAAAAATGTCTTGACTGATGAAGATATTAAAAAAGCTACCGGTGTAATTTTGGCAATTAACAGAAATATCGAAGTTGACAGATTTGATGGAAAACCGTTAATTCAAGTGGAAGCAAAAGAAGGAATTAACAATGCAAAAGCATTAATTCAACAGGTCTTAGATGGAAAAGCCCCTATTTTCCATGCAAGCGGTTCAAAAACTGCAGATTCTTCTGAATCATCTTCATCTGAGAAAAAAGGACTTTACAAACACTTATTAAGTGGAGTTTCATATATGCTTCCGTTAGTAATAAGTGGTGGAATTTTGATAGCATTGGCATTTTTAGTTGATACATTGTCTGGTAATGGTGGTGCTGGAGCAGAATATGGTTCTAAAGCACCGCTAGCTAAAATGTTAAAAGATATTGGTGGACAGGCATTTGGATTGTTTGTGCCAGTATTAGCTGGATACATTGCTTACAGTATTAGCGAAAGAGCGGCATTAGCAGCAGGACTAGTTGCAGGAGCTATTGCAACAGCTGGTGGTTCTGGATTTATTGGTGCATTGCTTGGTGGATTTTTAGCTGGATATGTTGTACAAGGTTTAGTAAAAGCATTATCAGGTATGCCAAGATCTTTAAGCGGATTGAAAATGATATTATTGTATCCAGTTTTATCAGTATTAATCACAGGTGTAGCAATGGTACTTGTTATAAATCCGTTTGCAGCAATAATTAACAATGGTTTAAATGCTTGGTTAAATGGAATGTCTGGTTCAAGCGCTGTTCTATTAGGTGCAGTTCTTGGTGGAATGATGGCTATTGATATGGGAGGCCCTGTAAATAAGGCAGCTTATGTATTTGGTTCTGGAACATTGGCAGCTACAATGACATCTGGTGGAAGTTTACCAATGGCAGCAGTTATGGCTGGTGGAATGGTTTCCTCCAATCGCAATCGCATTAGCATCAACATTATTTAAAAAAATAAATTTACTGCACAAGAAAGAGAAGCAGGACTTACAAACTACATTATGGGATTCTCATTCATCACAGAAGGTGCAATCCCTTATGCAGCAGCAGATCCAACAAGAGTAATACCAGCAAGTGTCGTAGGTTCAGCAATCGCAGGAGCATTAACAGGACTATTTAATATAAAAAAATACCTGCTCCACATGGTGGAATCCTAGTAATGGCATTAAGCAACAACTTCTTCCTATATTTAGTAGCAGTTATAATTGGAAGTATTGTTTCGGCTATTGTTTTAGGAGCATTAAAAACCTGCCATAAAAAGAAGGATAAAATTTTTAAATATATTTTTAATTTAAGAACAAAAATAAAAAAAACCGTCTTGTTTGATTAATTCATTTAAAAACGGTTTTTTTATTTACTATGAAAACTTAACATTAAATATATTTTTAATATTTCTATTAACTCTTCTCTGCTAATTTTTCCCTTCTACTAATTCAACTATATATGTTTCCATGTCAGTTATATATAAATCTATTTTTTTCTCTATAACCATTGATTGAAAGAAAATATGCTCCACACATTAATGCAGTTCTTTTGTTTCCATCATTGAAAAAAATGATTTTTTTAGATATGCTAAAAAAATTATATATGATAATTTTTTTCTAAAAATGTCGGATAATATAAATCATTCTGCACAAAAATCACATACTTGACTAATTCCGCCTTCATCTTTAAAACCAAGCAATCCACCACTTTTTTTAAGACTTTTTTTCATGAATCAAAGCTACGTTTTCAATATCAAAATATCTAATCATTATTTATCACGTAACCTTCTCAAAAACATCTATGTGTTCATCCATTTTTTATCCAAAAATTCCATATTATCAGCTAATATTTTTTTATTTTTTTCTCTATTTTTCTTCAATTTCAATATAAATTTTTTTTAGCATTTTTAGTTACTATATTGGCTTCATCGCCTCCACTTTCTTTTTAATACTTTCTGAAAATTATTAATTAAATTACTGTCTAATTCTACTGAATAAATCATACTATCAACTCCCTTTCCTTCTTTTTATGAATAAATCCTTTACAAATGAATTATATCATATTTTTTTATTTAAAGGAAATAATAAACTCACTAAAAAATTTTTTTTTAATTATTTAACTTTAAAAAAAACTTCAATCTCAAAGCATTTCCCAAAACTGACACCGAACTAAATGACATTGCAAAAGCTGCAATCATCGGGTCTAACTTCGGTCCATTGAAAAAAATGCATAAAAATATTCCAGCTGCAAAAGGGATTCCAAGTATGTTGTAAAAAGAATGCCCAGAATAAATTTTTCCTTTATATTTGTAATTGTTGCCTTGCTTAATGCAATTGCTCCTGCCACATCCCGCAAATCGTTTCTAATTAAAAACAATATCAGCTGATTCTATAGCCACATCTGTTCCATTTCCTATCGCAATTCCTACATTTGCTTGGGCTAATGCTGGCGAATCGTTGATTCCATCTCCGACCATTGCGACAAATTCATCTTTTTCCTGAAGTTCCTTTATTTTTTTGAGATTTTTTTGATAAGGCAGAACTTCTGAAATTACATCATCAATTCCTACTTGCTTTGCTATAAATTCCGCAGTTTTTTCATTATCTCCTGTAAGCATTATTGTTTTAATTCCCATTTTTTTCAATTTTTCAATGGCTTCTTTGCTTGTTTCCTTAATGACATCGGCAACTGCAACAATTCCTGCCAATTCATTGTCAATCGAAATATACATTGGAGTTTTTTTCCTTCATTTGACAAAAATATTATAGTCCTTTTGAGAAATTTCCACATCAATTTTTTTATTTTTCCATTAATTTTTTTATTTCCAATTTGAATTTCCTTGCCTTCAAAAAGTCGCACTGAATCCCATAACCTAGCATTGCCCTAAATTTTTTTCATAAGGCTTAATTTCAATATTTTTACCCTTTGCCTCATTTACAATCGCTTCTGCCAGCGGATGTTCAGAATCATTTTCCACACTTGCGGCAATTTTTAAAAGTTCATCTTCCTTATAATTTCCATAAGCAATCAAATCAGTTAATACAGGCTTTCCTTTAGTAATTGTTCCTGTTTTATCAAATACAATCGTTTTAATTTTGTATGTTGTTTCAAGAGCTTCTCCACTTTTAATGAGAATCCCATTTTCAGCACCTTTTCCAGTTCCAACCATTATTGATGTCGGAGTCGCAAGTCCCAATGCACACGGACATGCAATTACAAGCACGGCAATAAAAAACGACAATGCAGTAACTAATCCGCTTCCACTCACAAACCAGGCAACTCCTGTAATTATCGCAATCCCAATAACAATCGGCACAAAATATGCTGCCACAACATCAGCCATTCGTGAAATCGGAGCTTTCGACCCTTGCGCTTCCTCAACTAGCTTTATAATCTGTGACAAAACTGTATTTTTCCCAATTTCAGTTGCTTCAAATCTAATACTCCCATTTTTATTAATACTTCCTCCAACAACCTTATCCCCAACTTTTTTTACTGACTGGCAAACTTTCTCCGGTCAACATTGATTCATCCACAGAAGTCGCACCTTCCCACAATTTTTCCCATCAACCGCAATTTTTTTCCCCAGGCTTTTACAATTACAATATCTCCAACCTTCAGATTTTTCAATTAAAATCTCCTTTTCCACACCATTTTTCAATAATTTTTAGCTTTTTTTAGGCTGAAGTCCGATAAGTTTTTTTATTGCCGATGAAGTTTGCCCTTTTGTCTTTGCCTCTAATAATTTCCCAAACAAAATTAACGTAATAATTACACCAGCTGATTCATAATACAAATCCATATGCGCTTCAGGATCCACAGTAACAATTCTATACGTTGCATAAATTCCATAAAGTATCGCCGCTGTCGCTCCAATTGCAATTAACGAATCCATTGTCGGTGATTTTCTTACCAAATTTTTAAAACCATGCGAAAAGAAATCTCTCCCAGCATAAATGATTGGCAAAGTTAGCACAAACTGCGCCAACGCAAAATTAAGCGCATTTACCTTAGGATTTAAAAACTCAGGAAGCGCCGCCCCAAGCATGTGTCCCATCGAAATATACAAAAGCGGAATAACAAATACAATCGCTAAAATCAGTCTCTTTTTCAAACTCGTTATCTTTTCCTGATAAAGCTCAACTTTCCTATCTTCAGTCATATTTTCAACTAGCCCATACCCAGCCGATTCCACTATTTTCCTAATTTTATCAAAATCATACTTTCCTTCATCATACTCAACATTCAATTTTTCAGTTGCAATATTAACTGAAGCATTAATATCCTCATTCTTGTTAAGCGCCTTTTTCCACAGCATTAGCACAAGCCGCACAGCTCATCCCAGTTACTGTATAAATTTTTTTCTGCCATATTTTTTTCCTCCTCTTAAACTTTACTGTCAAAAAAATATTACTGTTTCTTAATTTTTTTAATAATTTACTTTTTACAATTACTTAAAAAAAATTTATAAATTTAACAAATTATTTTTTTATATTTTTCAAACATGCCTATGCCCATTATGCCCACAATTACACTGCCCTTTCACACAGTCACACAAAACCTCCTTCACAGCTGTCTTCCTCTTTTCCTCCACAGCCTTCAAAATCAGTTCCAAGTCATCAAAACTAAGCTCACTGTTCTCAATAACCTTCCCAATCATCTCCCCAACCTTCGTTTTACAAATCTTATTAAAAGTCCCCAATATATAACTGTTAGCCACTTCCTTTTCTGTAAAATCCGTCGAATAAATATACCTATTCCCAACTTCCCTCTTTTTTAAAACCCCCTTTTCCAGCAGCCTATTCAACAAAGTCTTTATCGTAGCCTGCTTCCATCTCATCTTCTCACAAAGCACCTTCGCCACAAACCTGCTCGTCACTTCATCATTTGCCCAAACAACACGCATCACTTCCCATTCTGCATCAGTTATATGCCACTTCTGCTCAATTCCGCTACTCTCTTTCATAATCACCACCTTATCTAAAATGTTTACATTTGTAATCTTATATACTATTAGTTTACAACAGTAATCGTTTTTTTGTCAAGTATTTTTTTATATAAAAAAATAGCAAACATCAAGAACTAGATTTTTTTCTAGTCTTTTTTTATTATTAATAATTTTTTTACCACTTCACTAAAAATTTATTTAAAAAAATAATCATCAAATATATTTAATATTTATTATAAACATTATTTAAATTAAGTTATAAATTATTTTACTAAAACTTATTATTTTTAAACAAAACATTAAATTTAGTTTTTAAAATAGTCCTCTATACTCTATAAGGACTCCCCCTCATCCGCCCCCATTCCCACCAGGATTTGCTGGACTTTGTTGAGGGTGTTTGAAAGGTTTTTTGAAAAATAAGGCTATTCTGATACTTTTTAGGCATCTTGAAGGATGTCTAAATCTAAAAATAGGCGGCTGTGAAGGCTGGAAATCGTGAAAATTAAGAACTTGTGGCAAGAAATCTTGCTTTATCGGCAAAGAGAAATAACCTTTGTCAGGGTGACTAATTGGAACTTGGCTTTTATGGGCGGCTGTAAATTTACAAATTTTAGGAGGAAAAAATGAGTAATAATCTGCGACAGATTGCAAAGGACTTGCGATCGTTTGTAAAAAGATGTAAAGATGTACATTATTCTGACAGCCTGCTTATCTCTTTCTTGATAACAGGACTTTTAACAATTGCGCCAAAGCTTCATGCTGACGTGGCAAGCGAACAGCAGGAAATCACTGCACAGACTTATGACGCAATAACTGATCTGCGGCAATCATTCATGCGTGCAAGAAAAGAAAACGAAAAATCACTAAAAGGAGCCCAAAGCGAACTTGTTCAGCTTCTAAAACAAGGGGATCAGGTAATAAAAGAGCCCATGGGCATCATTCCAGTTTGGGAACAGGATTTACTAACAACGACTGGGGAACAACTTATAGAGGTAGAGGTGGAAAATACCTTGAATACTATAGAAGAGACAATGACTTGACTAAGTATGTGTTTGACAAGGATAAACATTTGTATGGGGCAACTAACTTGAACATTCCAAGAAATCAGGAGCCAAATTCATTGACAATCAATCCGGCTAATGTGCATGAGCCTTATAAGCCTTATGTGCCTGAAAGATTGGATAATATCGATGGTCCAACTGCACCAACATTTAGACCTGATATAAAAATAAGTAATCCAGTTTCAACAACTACGACTCCTTATACTTTCAGTGATAATAGAACACCAACAACACCTGGACTTGGAGGAGCAAGTAACTACTTCTGGGGAAATTCTCGAAGTGATGATATTAGAACCACTGGGGCTCCTTTAAGACCAGATTATACATTCTCAACTAATGAGGGTTATAAATCATACGATGGATGGACTCCTGGTAGTGTATCATACAGATATTATGTTGATGCTAATGGTTTTGGTCATCAAGATATTCGAAATGAGTCCAATGTAACACCAGCAGCAGCAATAACTACAATAGGTGGACATGATTGGGGATCTATGGCTAAAATGTGGAATGGTCGTGATGTTTATAGTACAGGAGATCAAAATTATATACGTGGTGTAAACTATTGGTGGAATCCAACAAGTACTTGGAATTCAAGTGTACAATATTCAAATCTAGATTCTCCAGCAGCAGGAACAGCAGGAACGGTAGCTTACTATATTCCGGGAACAGCAAACTCACCTAGTGCTGGAATTAAGACGGGTTATGATTATATTTATAAGAGAGGAAATACTGGATGGCCATCTTGGTGGGGATATAATGCAAATAATACAAAAGATAATTTTTACGATTACTATGCTGTGACTCACAGAGATGCAAATGTAATAGATAATACTACTAATACTAACTATAATTTTTGCTAGTGCTGGTAATCATTCTTATAATGGAGCAACTAATACTTGGACAGTTGGAGGATCAACTTCCACTGCTTCATTAGATGATGCTATAAGAAAAGAATTGTATAGATTAATCGGTTCTCCCAATTGGAATGACGTATATGATAATTATACAGCTTATGGAAGTGGACATACAGGAACAGGGGGATACAGAGAAACATTAATATATGCTCCTACAAGTGTAGATATAAAGTATACTGATGCACGTATAGGAGATGATCATCCAGGAGGATCATTTGCATTTATTGGTGCATTGTCTGGTGGAAGTGCAGTACCTGCTAATATGTCTGCTACACGTGTTTATTTACTTAATGGTGGAAATGCGGCATATGTAATTTCTACTAGTGGAGGAGATAAAACTTTAACATTTGATGATGGAAGTTATATTGAAGGACATAATAAAGATATAGGATTTAATATACAAGCTCGTGATTGGGATCCTACTGTAAATGTAAGTATAAAAGGAAATGCTGATTTAACATTTACAGGAAGTAATAACTCTGTATTTAAATTAAACAGCCATATTACTAAGTTAGAAATAATAAATGGAAACAAAAGCAGCTTCAGCAAGTGCTTTTGGTGATGATGTTGCAGCTTGGGGAACAGGAGCAAATAATTATGGAAGAATTCATGTTAATGGAAACAAAAATATAGTTTATGATGCTCGTAATATTGTACGTGATGCAAATTCAAAACTTTGGTTATCAGATGTACAAGTAGGGGGAGTTGACAACGTAATTGTAGGATTAAGACCAGGTACTTACTTTCCAGGTGATGTGAAAATACAAGGTGCTATAGGTGGAGGTACTATGCCTACTACTACAAACAATATAGCAATTTTCGCTGGAAACGCTCAAGGAGCTGTACCAAACAGCGCATATAATTCTCACACAACAGCAGCTGATGCTGGTAAGATGACAGAACCAGTTAAAGTAACTGATCTTAATGTAGGACTAGGTTCAAATTCAACTCATTCTACTTTAGTTTATGCAAATAATGCAACACAAGTTAATGTAGAACAAACAACAGCTAATAACAATATAATTACAGATGGTGCAGAATGGATTACAGGTCAAAAATGGAGTACATAGAGGATATGAAGTGAAATTAGGAGCTACTTCTGAAAAATCTGTAATTGGATATGCTACTGGTGGATATACAGGTGGAGGTATTACAGGAGTTGATCCGACATCTTCATCTACAATTAACTTTAAATCCAATGTAGATATGGTATCTAAAAATGGAGTAGTTTTCTATACTCAAGATGGTGGGTTGATAACACAGGGACAAACTGCCGCAAAAGATACAAGAGCAGGAGGATCTGGATTCTATAATTGCTTTAGCTGATGGTGTAGCAACTGGTAAAAATAGATCAGCGGCTTCTACAGTTAAAATCAAAGGGAATGTAACTGCAGCAGATCATGTTGCTTTAAAAGATGGTACAACTTATGCAGGACTTACAGCTGCACAGCAAGCTGCTACATATAATAACATTGGAGGAGCTGCCCTTAATGGTGGTCAAGTTATTATAGAAGATGCAGCAAAAGCTACAAGTACAATAGAAGATGCTACTCATTCAAATAAATCGTTGATTTATGGTATGGCAGCTTATGCGATTGGTAATAATTCTAAAGTAACTGTATAAAAAAATACAGCAAATGTAAATGTCGTAAGTGGTTCAAGAGGAGCACTTTGGGCAGAAGATAATGGTAAAATAGAGTTTAATGGAGATATAACTCATCAAAATAATGTTGGAAAGTCATATTACTGATGCAAGCGGTACAAGATTTGGTAGAGGTAATATTACAAATGATGATATAGGACGTTCTGATAACGATCATGATTTAATATCACCATTCTATGTATTAAGAAAAGGAAATGGAAATGGAAATACAACAGGTTCTGTTTCAAATGATACAGCTTCAATTACATTTCAATGCAGCTACAAAAATTAATATGTATGACGGTATTTTTATTAAATGGTAATGTTTATGGTAATAAATACGAAAAATAATATAAACGGTGGATATGCAATTTCAGATTACCATGCGAAAGTGACAGATGCTTCTGATAAATGGAAAGCAGCAAAATATAAAGGAATGGAAAAACATAACTGCTAATATACTATCTGATAATGTTGTAATGGGAATTGTTAACCAAGCTACAGATGAAATAGTATGGAATAATGATAAAGCTGGAGGAACAGGAGCTCCGACAACACCATCAACAAACTTCTTAAGTGGAATAGGTGCTTATGCTGGTAATATGAAAATTGTAAATGGTACAGGAGCAGCTAATGCATTTAAACTTGATACTACTCTGATTAATGGTGCTTTTAAAAAAATATCTGAAAATGTTAATATAGAAGATATTGAAACAACAAAACCAACTGGAGTAACAACTCCTAAAAAAATGATGCCTTTAATTACATAAAAATGGAAAGTGAAAAAGTAACTAACAAAGCTAATATTACTGGAGATGCTGCTAATAGAGACATTTTTGGAGCTTCTAGAACTACAAATTATCAACTTAACAACGTAGGATTTACTATAGGTAATTCATTAAGCAGATGGGACAGAACAGATAATCCTAAGCCAACTTGGAGAAAAACTAAAAAAGATGAGTCAGGATTTACAAACTTAGGACAAGTTGACATTTGGGGAGGTTCTAAAACTAATTCTATAACAGGACTTCTTGTAAACTTTGGAACTATTCAAAATGGTGATGGAACTGACAAAGGATATGTTAGAGTTGATCACGGGAATGCCATTGTTGGTACTGATGGAAGTGAACTGAAAAACTTGAAAGACAGTGAAATAACAGTAACTGGTAAATATGTAAAACCTACGACTAATGCACCAACATTAGGAACTAATGGTGGTATAGGAGATGATACAAGTTATGGTGGAGAAAACTATGGTATTGTAGGTATTTCTGATGGATATGTAGGATATAATTATGCTGATTTGGTTAATCATTCAGGTGTAGATAACTCTGTTAAGATTACACATGAAGATGCTAAAAATTTTTGTTGAAGGAGATCAAGCAACTGGTATTTATGCAGAAAATAAAAATGATGCTGAAAAAAACTAATGTAGTTATCAATTATACAAATAGTAAAAGCTGGAACAACTGGTATTGATGTAAGAAATCTCGAATATTACAGATATTAATGCACGTGGAATTGGTATTGCATTAGTAAATAAAACTCAAAACTATGCAAATGAAACAAATGCAGGTGGAACTATTAACTTAACAGGGAGCAAGTGATGGTGCATTTACATTTTGGAAACAAAGCAACAAATACAGCGATAGGTTCACTAACACTTGTTATGGGTAAAAAAATGATATTTCTAACTGGTAAAAAAATGGTATAGGTATCTATGCGGAAGCTTCTAAGATTAACTTTATCTAGTGATAAATTTACAGTAGAAACTCAAGATAAAGGTGTAGGATTATGGGGAGTAGATGATACTAATGTTGCAGAAGGTGCTAACCACCAAAAAAAACTTTCCAATATAACTATAGTGGAGCAAGCAACAAAAATGGATTTGCTATGGCATTTACTGGTAATAAAGCTGGAAGAACAGATGCAACAAATGACTTAGATATTAAATTTACTAACGTAAAAGATACTGGTGTAAACTTGGCTTATGAAAGAACAGAATCTAAAGCTGCAACACCAACAGCAAATAAAGGAACATACAAAGGTATTGTAGGTATCTTAGTAAATACTAATGATGGTGCAGATACTGTAACTAACAGAGGTAACATTGAAGAAGATTCATCATCTAAGACTAATGTAAGAGCTTACGGTGCAGTAGTTAATAAAGGAACATTTATAAACTATGGTAAGATTAAACTTAACGATTCATTAGATCATCAAGCAAGCCAAATTACTTCTGAGGACATGAAGAAAGTTAATGTGGGAATCTTTGCAAACTCTACTAACAAGCTTGATACAACTATCACAAACCGTGGAGATATTACAATTGGAGATTCTACAAATAATAAGAATATCGGAAGCTGGGCTATTTACGGATATAATGTAAATACTGACTCTAAGGAAGATGGAAGCAAGTCTAAGATTACAATTAACAGAAATAACTACGGTATTTACTCTGGAGACGGAAATGTTAATATTAAGAATACTAAATTGTTAGTTGGTAATGACACAGTTTTAGGACATGTTCAAACTACATCAGGAGTTTCAACAGCGCCAGGGGCTTACCCTATTAGCAGACAAACTACTACTGCTGGTAGTGTTAATGGTTATTCAGATCCAAACGACTTATTGTCTGGATTAGACAAGCCAAGAGAACTTGACTCTGCAATTGGGGTATACATTGACAAGGGAAGCATTGCAAGAAATATTAATGTAAGTGCTGACATGGATATTGACAGATTCTCTTCGGTATCGTTATGGCTGAAAAGAATGGAGGACCTACAACAAATGTAACAATAGGATCTCCAACAGATGCTCCAACAATTGTGCTAGCTTCTAACAAGAATGCAGGAGGACAAGTTAAGTCAACAGCTCCATCAAACCCTAAAGTTCCAGAAGAAACTAAGGAACAAGGAAACTCAGTATACTACTATTCAGCAGATACTGAATCAAGAGGTAAATCTTGGGCTAACGTATCAATGAACGGAGACTACAACACAGCTTACTATACTAAAGGTTCAATGGATAACTACGGAACAATTGACTTGAGATCTAAATACGATGTTGACAACAACAACGTGGCAAGAGGATACGGAAACGTAGGTATTTTCTCAGCAAACACAAGTGCTCCATCAACAAACTACGGAACAATTACTACAGGTATGTCTGATACTGTAAACATGCAATATTCAGCAGCGATGGCAGCAGGTAGAAACCACTACAAGACAGATGGAAACTTTGACAAGACAACAGAAGAAGGATACATTGTAAATAAAGGAGATATTATCGTTAAGGAAAAAGAAGGTATCGGTATGTTCGCAACTGGTGCTGGATCTAGGGCAATTAACTACGGTAATATCCGTCTTGAAGGAGAAAGCGCAATTGGTATGTACCTAGACCGTGGAGCAATTGGGGAAAACTATGGAAACATCGAAGGTAATGCCCAAAGCTTGAAAGGGGTAGTAGCAATTAATGGAGGTTACATTAAGAACTACGGACATATTAATGTAACAGGATCAGGATCTTACGGAATCGTAACTGACGGATCAAGATTTATTGTAGATGCAAACGGAAACCCAACAGAAGTTCTTCAGTCAACAGATTCAAGATATACTTCAACATCTGCAGTAACAGCAGGACAAACTAACGGAAAAGGTGGAACAGACCTTTACGGAGGAACAGAAAGCTCAATTGAAGAAGGAACAAGCGGGAAATCCTAAGACAACAGGAGTTGGAACAACTATAACAGCTCCAGACATCGTGCCTATAACTAAGGTAAGCGTTGACGGAATCGACACTCCAATCTTCAATGTTGAAAGTGATGCGGCAAACCCTGGAGACTGGGCTAAGACTGTAACAGTAAGCAGCAGCATCCAAACTGGAGGAACAAGAATAATTGACCTTTCAGCTAAGAACGAATGGGGTAACCCAGTATGGGAACATGCATACAAAGACCCATTATCAGAAGTAACATCAATCGGAATGTATGTTGATACATCAGGAGTTAGATACACTAACCCAATTGATGGATTGCAAAACTTGTCTAAACTTGGAGAAGTAAACTTGTACTTTGGACCAGAAGCAACATTGTATACAAACTCTAAAGCAATTAGAATTGGAGATACTGTAGATTCAACTGGTACCGTAATTAAGAGTAACATCTTAAAACCATTCAATGATGCATTGACTAACTTACCAGGTGGAGCAGTAGTAAATCCATTGTCAGCAAGCTTGACTTGGCAAGTTGCAGCAAAACTTGACTCTAACAACCAATTGTCAGAAGTATACATGAGTAAAGTACCTTATCATTCATTCGCTTATGACAATGATAAGTCTCTAGTAAACTTCACAAACAACTTGGATAACATTTATGAAATTGCTAAGCCGCAAAGTGCTGAAAAAGTTATCTTCAACAAGTTGAACAGCTTAGGTAACGGAGAAGGACATATTCTAGCTCAAGCATTTGACCAAATGAGAGGTCATATCTATGGTGGAGTTCAACAAAGAATTAAGGCTACATCAGATGTTTTAGGCGGAGAAATCAATGGACTTAGAAATGACAGAAATGTTTCTAAAGACTCTAACAAGTTCAAGGCGTTCGGACAAAGAAACGAATTTAAGACAGACACTGCAGGAATGCCTGACTGGTACAGCAATGCAGGAGGATTTGCATTCGTTCATGAAGATGAAACTGTAAGACTTGGACAATCATCAGGATGGTCAGCAGGTGTAGTAAACAACTACTTCACATTCAAGGATTTATCTAAATCTTATGAAAACCAAGCAATGGCTAAAGTTGGAGTGTTCAAGACAATCCCTCTTGATGCGAACGGAACATTTGTTCTTAGCCTAGGTGGAGACGGATTCTTTGGAAGAAATGACATGAAACGTAGATTCTGGGTAGTAGATCAAGAATTCAGAGCGAAAGCAAGCTACTATTCTTACGGTGCAGGACTTAACGCAGGACTTGAAAAGGCATTTGTAATAAATGACGGATTCAGCATAGTTCCAAATGTAGGAATCAGAGCTGAATACGGAAGATTCTCATCAATCCATGAAAATGGAGACATGGCATTGAACGTTAAGAGCGACGACTACGTATCAGTTAAGCCAAGCGCAGGAATCGACTTCAGATACAGCCAGGAAGTATTCAAGAACTCAAACTTGACAGCAAGCTTAGGATTTGCGTATGAAAACGAAATCGGAAAACTTTACGATGTTGAAAACGAAGCAAGAATCGTAGGAGCATGGACAGACTACTTCGGAATCAGAGGGGACAAGGAAGACAAGAGAGGAAACTTCAAGTCAGACTTGAAACTAGGATTAGACAACGGAAGATTCGGATTCAACGTAAACACAGGATACGATTCAAAAGGAAACAACTTCAGAGCAGGATTAGGATTGAAAGTATTGTACTAATAAATTCTAGGAATGCTGGAAACAGCTTAAACAAAACGGGGGAGGGCTGCCAGAGATGGCGGCTCTTCTTTTTGCAAGGAAATCAAAAAAAGAGCAGCAAGTAAACTGCTCTTGTTATTTTTTTTCAATTTAAAAGTATATTGATTTTATTATTATTGCTAAAAATAAGAAATTTTGACTAATTTTCCACAAAAAGCAACTCCAACTAAAGTAACATCTTCAATTCCCCTGTTTTTTTCAAAGCAACATCATATTTTTTTTCAATAATTTGATTGACAGCCTCCTTTGAAACCTTTTTCAAGACTATTTTCATCTTTAGTAACCTTAAATTCCAGTATAAATCCCCTAGTATTCTTATTTTTAGGCTCTATCATCAAATCATATCTTCCAAACCCGGATTCTTCGTTAGACTTCACGTAATAATGATTATCCAAATAAAACATCATTCCTAAAACTAACCCATGATAAAAATCCTCATTTTTAGTGTCATTATAAATTTAGTCGACTTCAGCAAAATATTTTGTAAATATTTCTCAAAATAATTAAATTTCAACCTTTTAAGTGATTCCCATCGCTTTCCTAAACAAACTTTCCCCAAAATTCACTTCAATAAACTTCTGCCTAAAAAATTCCCTTACTTCCCGATTAGGTAATCTCAAAGAATAAACATTCTCGTAATCCTCTCCAATTTTTCTCATCAATCGTCAAATATCCACTAAACAAAAGCAGTTCCCAAATTTCCTCCTGCCCAAGCAATACAGACAAATCAGAGTTTCCATTAATATTTTTCTTCTACACTTTCTCCTGAAAATAACTGTTCCAAAGTTTCCGTTGTTTCTGTATCTGAATTTTTTTAAAATATCATTAATAAGAAAAATTTCCAGAAGTTTCAACCCAATAAGGAGCTAATTTTTTTAAATTGTAAGAACTTCAAAATACTCCATGGATTATAAACATCAGAATTTCCAAACTTATAGCCATTATACCAAGATTTTTACATCAGAAAGTCTAAACTCAATTTCAAAATCTTTAAGGACTTTTTCAACTTCTGCTTCTGTAAATCCAAAAAAAATCAGAATAATGTTCATTTAAAAATCGAATAAATGCTAAGATTATTTAAATCTGAAAAAAATACCAGCCTTTATAACTCTTATAATTCCAGTCATAATCCCCATTTTTTTAAATACTGATTAGTTTTTTTAATGCCTCTCCGTAAAAGATCTTAAAAAAATATAACTGCTTTGTCATAATAGTGATATTCATAAGCTGAAATTAAAGGGCTGTCATATTCATCAATTAAAAAGAACAACCTCTTTATTGTAATATTTGTATAAATAAAGCTGTCAAATACTTTAGAGAATTTTTCATAATCACCATCATCTTTTTTTGAACCATATTTTATCAAAAATTTTTTTCAGTTCAAAGCTTCATTTAATGAATTTCTTACATATTCAAATTCATTATAAAGATTTGATATTAGGGATTTAATGGCATTTAAGAAATTTTTCCCAGCTGTCAGCCTTAATCCCCTTCAGTGAAATAAAAAAACAGCTGGATGTTGTCCTTGCTCTGAAAAAAATGTTTAGATTTCTTAATATCTAAGCCATTAAATAATTCTTTATTTTCTTTAGCATTATGAATATCGAAAAAAATACTTTAATGTTGACATATTTAAAGTTTTTTTCCAAATCTCCTTGGACGTATGAAAAGTTTTTACTTTAGAACCATCATCTAAAAATGTTAGCAATAAATTTAGTTTTATCAATATAATAGCAATTATTATTTATAATTTCTTTAAAATCTTCAATACCAACAGGAATTTTTCTTCATTTTATCTCCTTTTTAAAATAAATAGTTAATCAAAAATAGAATTTTTAACAATGTACGTAAATTTCCCTTATGCCCTTTGATTTTTTTGTTTTTTTACTTCCATACATCCCAATGAATACGTGAAAAAAATGCACCGCAGTCAATGTCATAAATTTTTGTCAGACTTTTTTAGATATTTTACCATCCAGATTTGGTGTATGTCCAAAATATATTTTTTTATTTTTTTATACTCTTCAAGAGTATTTTTTTCTTATCCATCCAAAATTCTTCCCGTGTCCAAAGCACATTTTTCCCTTTCCTGATTTTTCCAAATTCTTGCTTAAATCTAGCCCCTGCATGAACAAAAAAATATTCTCATTTCCACAAACTATGAGCGGACAATCCTTTAACCATTTTTATCAGCCATTTTACTTCAGCAGGAAAAATTTTTCCTTATGCCATTTCTCTATATTTTTTTCTTTTTCAAAAATATTTAGAATTTTTTTATAAATCGAATACTCTGTTTCATAATTCAATGGATAATCATTTTCAAAAATCCTCCAGAAGCATATCTTCATGATTTCCCAAAATAAACTTCAGATTATATCCAAGTTTTTATCATTTTCATACATTTCATATAAATTTCATAAGATTTTTTTCCCTCTATCACAAATATCTCCCAAAATTAAAAAGTAAATCTTCTCTTTTTAACTCGATTTTTTTCAAGCAATCTTAAAAATAAGTCATATTGACCATGAAGATCAGAAATTGCAAATATTCTATCGTAATTATTTTTCATCTATTCTTTCAACCTTAACTCTGTTTTTCCATAGGAATCGCACTTCTTTCATTATATTTAAAAATTTTTTTAAAAAGCTCCAAATCCATTCACTTCCATAAATCTAAACAGCATATCATTCATAAATTTTTCATTTTTTCCTTCATCATAAGGTAACGTAAAATCGCCATCCCTGTTTGTCCATAATCTGTCGTAATAGTCTAAAATATCTTTGGAAACTTTCTGGTCGTAGGCTGACATTATTTTTCAGCTCATTCTCTAAATTATAGTTTCTCATATTTCTTCTCGTAAAGTTTGTGGATCCGCCGTAAGTTATCAGATAATCCTTTTTTTCAGAATTGACATCATTTTTTTACATGGTACATTTCTTCGCCTTTGTTGTAAAATTTAACATTGACGTCATAGCCATGTTTTCTTGCATATTTCATCAATTCTCCAGCCGCTGCTTTGTTTGGCAGTCCTGCTTCTGCATTATTTAATATTATCTCAAATTTTACTCCACGTTTTGCAGCCTTTCTAATATCATTTATTATTCCCCTGTCTGCAAGGAAAAACTGGGCAATGATGACTTTATCCCCAAACTGCGTGTTTTTTAGTTCTTCTGAAATATCCTTAGCTGTCGCATCGTTTGTAAAATATTGTATTTTCAGTTTGTCATTTGATGAAAATGGAATTTTGCTGAAATCCTTGTTTGGCAATGTTCTTTTTAAACTTCCATCTTTCTTAGTAATTTTTGCAACTGGCTTTTCAGCATTGTAAATTTCTTTTAATATCGGCGCTGAAAATTTGAATGCTACGTTTGAATGTTTTGAACCTTCAGCATGTGGATTTGCTGATGTCAGCAAGGCAGTATTTTCATTCATAATCAGCTTTCTATGGTCTGCTTTCGCATTTAATGCTCTTAAAAGGCTACGAATTGTAACTTTATCCGTTCCTTCGTAAATCGGATTTTTTATTTTCCCACGATTTTTTGGATTTCCAAAAGGCTGTATAAATAGCCGCCATGGCACAGAATAAACAAGCATCGGATCTCTCAGCTTCATTAAATCAACATACCCGATTTTTACGCCAGCCTGCTCCAGTTTTTTATGCATCTTATTATCATAAGCCCCGTAAAACGTATTGCTTTCATCAAGTATCAGGTAAATTTCCACATTCGGATCTTTTTTCCGCTTTTCCAGTATCTTTTCTGCAAATTCTTCTGCAAGCGGCAACGGATGCAACTTTTCTTCCACTCCTTTCCCAACAAAATCATTAAACACAAAAATATCCATCAGGAAAAAATCCTGCGCCTCATCCAAAATCTTATAAGCCTGATCCCAGATCTGTCTTTCATAATGCGTTTCCCCATCTTTCTTATAAGTCAAATCATAGTAAAAATCCACATTATCCGCATTATAAACCTGACTTTTCATTGAAAGACCTTCTGAAAGCGGAGTACAGGAAAAAGTTCCCAATAATAAAAAAATACAAATATAAAAAAATAATTTTTTTGCTCAAAATAAATTCTCCTTTAATATTTTTTTCATAGACTTATTTAATAATCTATAATTTATAAATTATTATTACCTTTTTTTCTAATTATAACAGTTTTTAAAAAGTTTTTTTCCATAAAAAAATAAAAAAAATAAAATTTCAGTAATTGACATTTTTTTGTAAAAATATGTTATAATAAATACGTAAAAAGACCTTTAAGGGAACTTTATATAACGTAAAAAAAATATGCCATAAATTAGGCTGGATTTTTCCAGTCTTTTTTGTTATAATAATTAAGTGAATTTTGGCATGATTCACGAAACGTTATATAAAGGAGGTAGTGAGATGGTAGATTTCATTGCGATATTTATTCTGTTTGTAATTGCTTATTATAGCTTGAATAGATAGAGAATGAATTTCACCTCTGCTCCTCAACCCTTAGGGGGGATAGTAATTTTAAAATTTAAGGAGGAAATATTAACAAGGAATTGTTAAAATAAAGGATGAACAAAATTAAAAATATTGCAATTATTGCGCACGTAGATCACGGGAAAACAACTCTTGTCGATGCTTTATTAAAACAGGCGGGGACATTTGGGGAACATGAAAAAGTAGATGAAAGAATTATGGATAGTGATGATTTGGAGAAGGAAAGAGGGATTACGATTTTTTCTAAAAATGCTTCATTTCATTATGATGGATATAAGATAAATATTGTAGATACTCCAGGGCATGCGGATTTTGGTGGAGAAGTGCAAAGAATCTTGAAAATGGTGGATTCTGTATTGCTTTTGGTGGATGCTTTTGAAGGAGTTATGCCACAGACTAAATATGTGTTAAAAACAGGCACTAGAACATGGACTTCGTCCAATTGTGGTTGTTAATAAGATTGACAGGCCAAATTCAGATCCTGATGCTGTTGTGGATTCTGTATTTGATTTGTTTGTGGATTTGGGAGCAAATGATGTTCAGCTTGATTTTCCAGTAGTTTATGCATCGGCTAAAAATGGGTATGCTAAACTGGAATTGGAAGATGAGGATAAGGATATGAAACCGCTTTTATGATGAAATTATGAAGCACGTTGATGATCCTGAAGGTGATGTGAATGAACCTTTGCAAATGCTTATTACAAATACAGAATATGATGAATATGTAGGAAAACTAGGAACTGGAAGAATATATAACGGAAAAATTGAAAAAAATCAGGAAGTTACGTTAATCAAGAGAAACGGCGACTTGGTAAATGGAAAAATTACTAGAATTTATGGATATGATGGTCTTAAAAAAGTTGAAATGGAAGAAGCGTTTGCTGGAGACATTGTAACAATTGCAGGAATTGAAAAAAATTGACATAGGAGAAACTGTGGCAAGCAAGGAAAAATCCTAAACCATTGCCTCTGATTGACATTGATGAGCCAACGCTTGCTATGACTTTTGTTGTAAATGATTCGCCATTTGCTGGACAAGACGGGAAATTTGTAACTTCTAGAAATATTTTGGAAAGATTGCAAAAGGAAGTAAATCATAACGTAAGTATGAGACTTGAAATGACAGACTCGCCAGATGCCTTTATTGTAAAAGGAAGAGGAGAACTTCAATTATCTATTTTGCTTGAAAATATGAGAAGGGAAGGCTACGAAGTGGCAGTTTCAAAGCCTGAGGTTATCTTTAAGGAAAAAAATGGACAGAAAATGGAGCCAATCGAACTTGCAATTATTGATGTTGCCGATGAATTTGTAGGAGTTGTAATTGAAAAATTAGGACTTAGAAAAGGTGAAATGGTAAATATGAATCAAGGAAGCGACGGCTACACAAGACTTGAGTTCAAAGTTCCATCACGTGGATTAATTGGATTTAGAAATGAATTTTTGACAGAAACTAGAGGAACAGGAATTTTAAATCATTCTTTCTATGAATATGAACCTTTTAAAGGAGAAGTTACAGGAAGAAGAAGAGGTGTTTTAATCGCAATGGAGCCAGGAACAAGTCTAGGTTACTCATTAAACAACTTGCAGCCACGTGGAATCCTATTTATCGGGCCAGGAGTTGAAGTTTACGAAGGAATGATAGTTGGAGAACATTCAAGAGAAAACGACCTAGTTGTAAATGTATGTAAAGGTAAAAAACTTACAAATATGAGGGCTGCTGGAAGTGATGATGCTGTGAAATTAGCGCCTCCAAAGGAATTTACATTGGAATTGGCACTTGAATATATTGAAAATGATGAATTAGTGGAAATCACTCCTAACTTTATCAGACTTAGAAAAAAATATTTGAATGCTAATGAAAGAAAAAAACAAGAAAATAAAAAAACTAAATATTGGAATAGATTTACTTAGCGGGATATAAAATTCATTGTCTGGGTAAATAAAAAAACATTTTTCAATAAATAAAATTTAACAACAGACAGCAAGAAGTCTCCCTCTTCTACAAGTGGGAGTAGTTCACCATAAAATAAAAAAACTGGAGTTATTTAAATTTAAACAATTCCAGTTTTTTTGTTAAACTTATCTAATATTTAAAAAAAGTCTTTAATCTTATTTGAAATAGAACTATCAAATTATTTTTTTAAAATTATTTTTTTAGTTTCCACCATTTTTAGCCTGCTTTAAAAATGCTGTCTGGTATTTTTTTATCCCCAATAATTCCATATTTTTGCTTATTAATTTCAATTTGTAAATTTTTTTAACTGTTTCTATTGGAATTTCACTTGGCTTCTTACCTTTTAGTAAAATTTCTGCAGCGATTTCTCCAGAACGGTAACCAATGTTATAGTCGGTAGTTCCTTGGGAAATTAGCCCTCCTGCATTTGAAAATACGTTATTTGTAGCTAAAACTGGTATTTTTGATTTATTAAACACGTCAAGTATTGCTGCAAAATATGAAGCCACCGTATTGTCTTGAATAGCATAGTAAATATCAATATCTTTTGCAATAAGATTTGCAGCCGCAACCATTTCTGTACCATTTGTAACAGCCTTTTCAACTACTGTAAATCCATATTGCCCCGCTAACTTTTTCAAATTATTTACTTCAGAAACCGAATTTTGTTCAGATGAATTATAAATTATCCCTATTTTCTTAGCTCCTGGTAACAACTCTCTCATTAATTTCAAATTTTCAGTAACTGGTGCCGCCCCGCTTGTCCCTGTAACATTAGGAATCCCTTCAAGTCCTGCACTTTTAGGATCTGTAACTGACCCAAATACAACTGGTATTTCACTCCCAACCTGATTTTTAGCCGCCTGTGCCGTTGGAGTAGTAATCGCAAAAACTAGATCCTTTTTATCCGCTGCAAACTGCTGCATAATCAAAGTCTGATTACTCATATCATTATTTGCAATTTTGTCATCATAATCAGCCTTCACTCCAGCCTTCGCCAGCGCATCCTTAAATCCTTGCTTTGCCGCATTCAATGCTGGATGATCCACAATTTGCGACAGTCCAATTTTATAAACCTTTTCACTAACTTTGGAATCCTTTTTTTGCTCTTGAGAATCATTACCTTTTTTATTCCCGCAAGACAAAAGCATCCCTCCTAACATACCGAATAACAGTACACCTCTCATAATTTTTTTCATCTTTTTCTTCCTCCTAAAATAAATAATTTTTTTAATTTGTATTACTATTTTTACCATATTTTTTTCAAAAATTTTTCCATTAAATATTTTTCTTTAAGAATAAAAAAACCTTAACCATTTTTTTCCACAAAATGCCACCCCAACTAAAGTAATATCCTCAATTCCCCTATCCTTCAAAGGCAACATCATATTTTTTTCTCAATAATTTGATTCACAGCTTCCTTTGAAACTTTTTCAAGACTACTTTCATCCTTCGTAACCTTAAATTCCAGTATAAATCCCCTATTATTCTTATTTTTTTGGCTCTATCATCAAATCATATCTTCCAAGTCCAGATTCTTCATTAGACTTAACATAATAATGATTATCCAAGTAAAACATCATCCCTAAAACTAATCCATGATAAAAAAATCCTCATTTTTTTAGTGTCATTATAACTAGTCGACTTCAGCAAAAATATTCTGCAAATATTTCTCAAAAATAGTTAAATTTCAGACTTTTTTTAAGTGATTCCATCGCCTTCCTAAACAAACTTTCCCCAAAAATTCACCTCAATAAACTTCTGCCTAAAAAAACTCCCTAACTTCCCGATTAGGAAGTCTCAAAGAATACACATTCTCATAATCTTCCCCAATCTTTTTCATCAACCGTCAAATATCCACTAAACAAAAAGCAGTTCCCAAATTTCCTCCTGCCCAAGCAATACAGACAAATCAGAGTTTCCATTAATATTTTTCTTCTACACTTTCCCCTGAAAAATAACTGTTCCAAAGTTTCCATTGTTTCAGTATCTACATTTTTTTAAAATATCATTAATAAGGAAATTTCAGAAGAGTTAATCCAGTTTGGAGCCAGTTTTTTTGTCAAAAAGAAAATTTAAAATGCTCCACGGATTATAAACTTCAGAATCTCCAAATTTGTAGCCGTCATACCATGATTTAACATCAGAAAAGCTTAAATTCAATATTGTAGTCACAAAGTGCCTTTTTTTACTTCTTCTTCAGTAAATCCAAAAAAATTCAGAATAATGATTGCTTAAAATAGAATAAATTCTTAGATTATTTAAATCTGAAAAAAATACCAGCCTTTATAACTCTTATAATTCCTGTCATAATCCCCATTTTTAAATAGAATTTGTCTTCAATGCTTCCCCGTAAAAAAAACTTTGTAAAAATTAATGGCTTCATCATAATAATGGTATTCATAGGCGGAAATTAAAGGACTGTCATATTCATCAATTAAAAAGCACTACTTCCTTCTCGTATTTTTTTATACAGCACCTTTGTCAAAAAAACCAAGGATTCTTTTCAGTTCTGCCAAATCTGCTTCTGCCGACAAATATCTTTTTAAATCTTGTTGAATCAAATTCATTCAGATCATTTAAAATATATTCAAATTCTGAAAAATAGCCTTGCAACTAATAATCCAATACTTCTTTTTAGCTTTCCTCCCAAGTATTTGATTTAATCCCTTTTAGCGAAATAAAAAAACTACTGGATACTGCCCTTGCTCTGAAAAAAATGTTTAGTTTTTCTCAATATCTAAGCCATTAAACAATTCTTTATTTTTCTTTACTATTATGAATATCAAAAAAATATTTTAGCATTGACATATTTAGTGTTTTTTTCCAAATCTTCTTGGACGTGTAAAAAGTTTTACTTCAGCAGCATCATCTAAAATTTGAGAAACAAACTTAGTTTTTGTCAATATAATATACATCCATTTCTATTAATTTTTTTAAAATCATCAATACCAACAGGAATCTTCTTCATTTATTTACCTCCTAATGTTAAATCTATTTAAATTTTTATCTTCTTTTTTTACACTATCATTTTACCATATATTTTTAATTTTTTTCATACAAAAAGAAGAGCCGCCATCTCTGGCAGCCCTCCCCCGTTTTTGTTTAAAGCTTTATTTCCAGCATTCCTAGAATTTATTAGTATAATACTTTCAATCCTAATCCTGCTCTGAAGTTGTGTCCTTTTGAGTCGTATCCTGTGTTTACGTTGAATCCGAATCTTCCGTTGTCTAATCCTAGTTTCAAGTCTGACTTGAAGTTTCCTCTCTTGTCTTCCTTGTCTCCTCTGATTCCGAAGTAGTCTGTCCATGCTCCTACGATTCTTGCTTCGTTTTTCAACATCGTAAAGTTTTTCCGATTTCGTTTTTCATACGCAAATCCTAAAAGCTTTGCTGTCAAGTTTGAGTTCTTGAATACTTCCTGGCTGTATCTGAAGTCGATTCCTGCGCTTGGCTTAACTGACACGTAGTCGTCGCTCTTAACGTTCAATGCCATGTCTCCATTTTCATGGATTGATGAGAATCTTCCGTATTCCGCTCTGATTCCTACATTTGGAACTATGCTGAATCCGTCATTTATTACAAATGCCTTTTCAAGTCCTGCGTTAAGTCCTGCACCATAAGAATAGTAGCTTGCTTTCGCTCTGAATTCTTGATCTACTACCCAGAATCTACGTTTCATGTCATTTCTTCCAAAGAATCCGTCTCCACCTAGGCTAAGAACAAATGTTCCGTTCGCATCAAGAGGGATTGTCTTGAATACTCCAACTTTAGCCATTGCTTGGTTTTCATAAGATTTAGATAAATCCTTGAATGTGAAGTAGTTGTTTACTACACCTGCTGACCATCCTGATGATTGTCCAAGTCTTACAGTTTCATCTTCGTGAACGAATGCAAATCCTCCAGCATTGCTGTACCAGTCAGGCATTCCTGCTGTGTCTGTCTTGAATTCGTTTCTTTGTCCAAATGCCTTGAACTTGTTAGAATCCTTAGAAACATTTCTGTCGCTTCTTAATCCGTTCATTTCTCCAGTCAAGATATCTGATGTAGATTTAATTCTTTGTTGAACTCCACCATAAATGTGACCTCTCATTTGGTCAAACGCTTGAGCCAAGATATGCCCTTCTCCGTTACCTAAGCTGTTCAATTTGTTGAAGATAACTTTTTCAGCACTTTCTTGTTTTGCGATTTCATAAATGTTATCCAAGTTGTTTGTGAAGTTTACTAGAGACTTATCATTGTCATAAGCGAATGAATGATAAGGAACTTTACTCATGTAAATTTCTGACAATTGGTTGTTAGAGTCAAGTTTTGCTAATACTTGCCAAGTCAAAAGCTTTCCTGAAAGAACGTTTACTTTTGCTCCTCCTGGCAATCTTGACAATGCATCGTTAAACGGCTTCAAGATGTTGCTCTTAGTTACAGTTCCATTTGCATCAACCTTGTCTCCAATTCTAATTGCTTTAGAGTTTGTATACATTGTCGCTTCTGGTCCGAAGTACAAGTCAACTTTTCCTAATTTAGGCAAGTTTTGGATTCCGTCAATTGGGTTAGTGTATCTAACTCCTGATGTATCAACATACATTCCGATTGATGTTACTTCTGATAATGGGTCTTTGTATGCATGTTCCCATACTGGGTTACCCCATTCGTTCTTAGCTGAAAGGTCAATTATTCTTGTTCCTCCAGTTTGGATGCTGCTGCTTACTGTTACAGTCTTAGCCCAGTCTCCAGGGTTTGCCGCATCACTTTCAACATTGAAGATTGGAGTGTCGATTCCGTCAACGCTTACCTTAGTTATAGGCACGATGTCTGGAGCTGTTATAGTTGTTCCAACTCCTGTTGTCTTAGGATTTCCGCTTGTTCCTTCTTCAATCGAGCTTTCTTTTCCTCCGTAAAGGTCTGTTCCACCTTTTCCGTTAGTTTGTCCTGCTGTTACTGCAGATGTTGAAGTGTATCTTGAATCTGTTGACTGAAGAACTTCTGTTGGATTTCCGTTTGCATCTACAATAAATCTTGATCCATCAGTTACGATTCCGTAAGATCCTGATCCTGTTACATTAATATGTCCGTAGTTCTTAATGTAACCTCCATTAATTGCCACTACCCCTTTCAAGCTTTGGGCGTTACCTTCGATTTCTCCATAGTTTTCCCCAATTGCTCCTCTGTCTAGGTACATACCAATTGCGCTTTCTCCTTCAAGACGGATATTACCGTAGTTAATTGCCCTAGATCCAGCACCAGTTGCGAACATACCGATACCTTCTTTTTCCTTAACGATAATATCTCCTTTATTTACAATGTATCCTTCTTCTGTTGTCTTGTCAAAGTTTCCATCTGTCTTGTAGTGGTTTCTACCTGCTGCCATCGCTGCTGAATATTGCATATTTACAGTATCAGACATACCTGTAGTAATTGTTCCGTAGTTTGTTGATGGTGCACTTGTATTTGCTGAGAAAATACCTACGTTTCCGTATCCTCTTGCCACGTTGTTGTTGTCAACATCGTATTTAGATCTCAAGTCAATTGTTCCATAGTTATCCATTGAACCTTTAGTATAGTAAGCTGTGTTGTAGTCTCCGTTCATTGATACGTTAGCATAAGACTTACCTCTTGATTCAGTATCTGCTGAATAGTAGTATACTGAGTTTCCTTGTTCCTTAGTTTCTTCTGGAACTTTAGGATTAGATGGAGCTGTTGACTTAACTTGTCCTCCTGCATTCTTGTTAGAAGCTAGCACAATTGTTGGAGCATCTGTTGGAGATCCTATTGTTACATTTGTTGTAGGTCCTCCATTCTTTTCAGCCATAACGATACCAAAAGAGAATCTGTCAATATCCATGTCAGCACTTACATTAATATCTCTTGCAACGCTTCCTTTATCAATATATACCCCAATTGCAGAGTCAAGTTCTCTTGGCTTGTCTAAACTAGATAACAAGTCGTTTGCATTTGCATAAGCAGTTTGTCTGCTAATAGGATAAGCCCCTGGCGCTGTTGAAACTCCTGCTGTAGTTTGAACATGTCCTAAAACTGTGTCGTTACCAACTAACAATTTAGTATTCTTAATATTAACATTTCCGTCTCCAGAGTAAATACCGTAGTTGTTTCTGTTAATTGTAATCTTAGACTTGCTTCCATCTTCCTTAGAGTCAGTATTTACATTATATCCGTAGATAGCCCAGCTTCCAATATTCTTGTTATTTGTAGAATCTCCAATTGTAATATCTCCACGGTTTGTGATAGTTGTATCAAGTTTGTTAGTAGAGTTTGCAAAGATTCCTACATTAACTTTCTTCATATCTTCAGAAGTAATTTGGCTTGCTTGATGATCTAATGAATCTTTAAGTTTAATATTACCGTAGTTTACAAATGTTCCCTTATTAACTACTGCACCGTAGCTCTTACATTAGTCTTAGATTTATCTTCTTCAATGTTACCTCTGTTAGTTACAGTATCTGCACCATCGTTAGTATTTACTAAAATACCTGCGATTCCTTTATAAGTACCACCATCAACAGCGGCTACTTTAGATTTAGCTTGTTCGTAAGCTAAGTCTACTGGATTTTCAGCGTGGTTAGAGAATTTAATGTCTAAGTCATTTGATGCATGTGTAATTCCTGTATGTCTTCCACCAAATGCCATTGCAAATCCATTTTTGTTGTTTTTACCTTCATAGTTATATTCAAAAGTTTTAGTATGATTAGCATTTTCTGCAATCTTTGCATTATCAGTTACCCAGATTCCAACACCATCATCTTTAGTTGTAATTGTAAACTTGTCAGATTTTAATATGATGTCTGCATTTTCACCATAAATACCGATACCATTTTCTTTAGTAACTATATTATTGTCTGTACTTGTACCTGTTCCAAGTTTTCCTGCATATCCTTTTAATGTAATTACTCCACCCTTACCATTTGGATCAGCATTAACTAACGCTATACCTACTCCACGGCTTCCTGGTTTTAAACCAACTTGTACTTCTATTCCCGCTGATTTATTTTTATTATCATCATCATAGTTAATAGTTACATTATTATGATCCGCATTAACATTCTTAGCATAAATACCAGTTGCAGTTACAGCGCCATCAACAGATTCTCCACCGTCAACTTTAATTACACCAGCAGAAGAAATTTTAATCGCATCTGTATCAACAGATGAACCATCTATTGTATAACTATTATTATAATTACTTCTATCTTTTCTTGAAATTCCAACTATACCGTAGTTTGCTCCAGTAGGATCATTTTCAGCAGCTTCTCCATAATTTTCAGATCCTCCTGATAAAGCAGGAGTCACCTTTGAATCATATTTACCACTAATTGTAATAGTACCACCTTCTGCAAGATTCAAGATACTGTTATCAGTACCAACCATACCATTACCATGGTCTACTGTTAATATACCTGAATTGTCAATAGTTCCATAAGAAACATTCAATGCAGTTACAGGATTATCTTTTTGACCTCCAGTTATTGTTACATTTTTATTAACTTCAACCCAGAATCCTGATTCAGTATTCTTAGTTTTTTTCTCCAATTACTAGGATCATTAGTTATTTTTATAAAGATCATCCCATCTGTACAATGTATTAGCCATGCTAAGTCCTACATTTTCAAGTTGATAATTATCTCCATGCACACCTTTAGTAATTCTGTCTTTTCCTCTTACATCACCAGTTACATTCGCAGCAAGTGTAACTTTTGTACTTTCCATTTTTATATTATTAAATGGATCATTTGTTGGAGTTGGAGTTCCTGTTCTAGTTCTCATTTTATCTTCAAGATCTATATCTTTTTGTTACTTTTTAATTTACTGTTAATTAAAAGAAACATCAAAATTATAATTATCAGTATTATCAAACTTTAATCCACCAGCATATTCACCAATTCCACCTAGGAAGTTTCCAGATGCAAGACCTGATCCTGTTGTTCCATTTTGATCATTATCCCAGTTGATTTCTTTATCTGCCTGGTTAATAATTCCTACTGTTACTCCATCTTTCAAAATATTGACTTTTACTTTATCCATACCTTTATACTTAGCATTTTTTTATAAACATTTTTGTTGTTCTGTTGTACCATTTTTCCCATGCAGAATTAGCATAATCCCACTCTCTGTCAGTAGAATCTCCAGGTTTTATACTACCATATGCATTTCCAGTTAATAAAATACCATCATACATATCTATCTTATTGTCACCTGAGAATATTATTGCAGCTTTACTATCATTATTTCCTCTGTATACATAAAATGGACTTATATTTTCATGATCATTATCAGTTGGAGAATTAGCATCCATACCTTTTCTAGGTGTAGTTCCTAAAAATGCCCTGTAAGTTGATGATGATGATGTAATATCTCCGTTTCCTAAAACCTTATTGTTTTGATGCAAGATATTACCATCTTTATATTCAATAACACCACCATTTTTAGCAAATAAGGCACCACTAGCACCACTTACAACAGAAACTTTTTCCATTTCAATATGAGAACCATTTCCATCTGCTAGTGCTCCAATACCATAAATTAATGATTTATCATTTTTATAATCAGTAACATCAGTTGACTGAGCTGTACCAGCAACTTTAATAGTACCACCATTTGTAGCATAAGCACCTATATTTTGATAAGTATGAGGTCTTGCATCTATAGTACCATTACCATATCTAGTTTCAGGATCAGTAGGAGCAGAACCTTTAACGTGCAGAACTAAGAAATCAGTAGCATTAATATTTCCTGCTATATTAATTTGCGGGTTAGTCATACTAGCAACAGCATTTCCACCATTAGCATACGCAATTATGGATTGAGGTGCCGCTGCTCTAGTAGCTTGAGCATCTATAGTACCAGAATTTGTAGCAAAATAAAGGCTATACTTCCGTATTCTGGCTTATTATCAGTAGCTTTTACCAGCCATATCTACTGGTGATTTAAATTCAATTCTTGAAGGTTTTTATAGTCTGTTGTGACACTATCAGCATACCCTGTATTTTTTTATAGTTCCATCAGCATAACCAACAATAGTATGGCTAGCAACAGAATTTAGATACATATTATCAAATGCTCTTTCAACAGCACCTTTATTCCAGTAAACTGAATCACTTATAAGACTATTTTTACCAGTAACTTCAACTGTTGTACCGTTAGTTGCCTTAATCATAGTATTATCTTTACCAAATGTAGTACCACCATCTTGAGCACCAAATCCAACATTTATTGCTGCAATTTTAACATTATCCAAAGTACCGCTAAGTCCTGCAGAAATATGTTGTTTTCCGATTCCACTACCTTGTCCAGAGGCCGCATCTACAACAACATTATTATCTCCATACATACCTCCTTGGATCTTAATATCACCTTCAAAGGCTCCAACTCGAGCATTACCGCCACCATTACCGCTTGGGCTTCTCAAAGCAACCATAACATTATTGTTACCTTTCATTTGAACATCACTCAAAGTAAGTTTACTAGTGCCATCTGCAAATCCTTGTCCATCATAAACAACATTCTTATCACCATTAACCCAGATTCTACCCTTACCAGTAGTAGTTCCGTCACTAGTTTGAAGATTATCTGTACCTAATGTTCCACTTGAGTTACCGCTATCTCCATTAGCTATATCTAAGTTATGGATGTAATCATTTACACGGTATACAGATACATTTGAGTTATTTCCTCTAAGTTCAACATCAACTGTTCCTTTAATTTCAGCTTCACCAGTATTATAAGCTATATTCCCGTTTTGGAAGTTAAAAATAACATCCTTATCTAGATTGTCATTGCTCCAAATTTTATTTTTCTCATTTCCACCAGTAGTACCGAAAGCAATTGTAGCCTTTTTATTGCTATTTGTATCTATAATAAATGCTGCTTGATTTCCACTACCTTTTAATTCTACTTCAACATTATTTACTGTATATGTTGCATCTGTTGTACTACCACCTTGTATTTGTGCAAAACCATCATCTTGCCCTTCTACATGTGCATTAAAGTTTTGTAATATAACACCAGTTTTTCCTGTATTTGAAATTAGGACATCTCTGTCAGAATCACTTGATCCTCCACCACTCCAGTATTCATTCCATGCATTACTCCAAGTAGTCCAATTACCAGTACCAAATCTATCATTAATAAAATTTTCAAATGCTTGTTTACGAGCATCAGCAGGAGAAAGAGTAGCACTACTAGATACAGGAGCACTTGTTCCATATTTATATGTATGATCACCAGCAGCATTTACGGTATCAGAAAAATTTCTAGTGTAAGATATTTCAGTACCAGGTAGATATTCATCTGTATTAACATAATGATTATAAAGAGCAGTTGCATCATATCCAGCCCAAGCGCTTCCTTTACCATTATTATCATACCACCAGTAGTATGTAGGATTTCCTGTAATAGTAATTCCATCATATCCACTACTATTAGCTGGAAGATAATATGGAGTATGTCCAGTACCAGGAACTGGTCCAGCAGTTAATCCGCTATATTGAACTGTAGAACTCCAAGAACGACTCGGATTCCACCAATAATTAGGAAATCCTGTAGCATGACTAGCAGAAGTCGTTCCGCTAACATTTTTACCAATAGTCATTTCACCTTCGCTACCAGCATTTGCACCGATAGTAGTAACTAAAGTTTCATTATTAGTTCCAGTTCTTTGATTGTAGGTATTCATAGTGTTAGATGTCCACCCATTCCAAGATCTATACAAGTCAGTACCGGCACCATTATAAGTAAAAGTAGAATCATGATTCCAATATGTACTATCAGCATAAGTAGTTCCAGGAGCACCACCAAGTGCATTATCATTAGCATTTACACTTCTATTAACAGTATTTGATGCAGTAAGATTAGGATTTACTGGTCTAGGACTATATACTATCGGATTAAAGCTTGGATCCTTAGGCATATTTATATTATCTAATCTTTCAGGTACATAAGGCTTATAAGGCTCATGCACATTAGCCGGATTAATTGTCAATGAGTTTGGCTCTTGGTTACGAGGTATGTTCAAGTTAGTTGCCCCATATAAATGTTTATCCTTATCAAACACATATTTAGTCAAGTCATTGTCTCTTCTATAGTATTCAAGGTATTTTCCACCTCTACCTCTATAAGTTGTTCCCCAGTCGTTATTAGTAAATCCTGTTCCGAACTGGAATGATGCCCATGGGCTCTTTATTACTTGATCCCCTTGTTTCAAAAGCTGAACAAGTTCGCTTTGGGCTCCTTTTAATGATTTTTCGTTTTCTTTTCTTGCACGCATGAATGATTGCCGCAGATCAGTTATTGCGTCATAAGTCTGTGCAGTGATTTCCTGCTGTTCGCTTGCCACGTCAGCATGAAGCTTTGGCGCAATTGTTAAAAGTCCTGTTATCAAGAAAGAGATAAGCAGGCTGTCAGAATAATGTACATCTTTACATCTTTTTACAAACGATCGCAAGTCCTTTGCAATCTGTCGCAGATTATTACTCATTTTTTCCTCCTAAAATTTGTAAATTTACAGCCGCCCATAAAAGCCAAGTTCCAATTAGTCACCCTGACAAAGGTTGCTTCCCCTTGCCGACAAAGCAAGATTTCTTGCCCTGGGTTCTTAATTTTCACGATTTCCAGCCTTCACAGCCGCCTATTTTTAGATTTAGACATCCTTCAAGATGCCTAAAAAGTATCAGAATAGCCTTATTTTTCAAAAAACCTTTCAAACACCCTCAACAAAGTCCAGCAAATCCTGGTGGGAATGGGGATGGATGAGGGGAGTCCTAAGGGGGCCATAGAGGGACTTTCGTAGTGATAATTATTAACCCACCATTAAAGCAAAAAAATGATGGATTTAGTGATTTGATAGTGATTTCAAAGTGAAAAATCTCCCTATACTTCCCTAAATTCTCCAACCTTAAACAGTAAATCCTAATAAGATACCAAGCCAAATATCCAGTTCCTCTACCAAAAAGCCGTCAGCCGCTTCCAGTTTCCAGCCATCTATTCCCCTGATCCTTATAAATTCCTGTCCAAGCCCTTATCCATACCAATTCCGTCCCAAAACCTGCCCGAACTCCGTATTCAACGCATGAAATCAATATTAAACACAACAGATTTAATAGCTCAACTTTGCAAAACTTATTTTTCTCTCAACCTTTACCTTTTTTTCTATATTATAAATTATTAAACCCATATCTTTTTTAAAAGACTATTGATATATTCTTAGTATACCCTATCAAAAAAAGATAAGTCAAGTTTTTTTCAACATTTCGCCCCCTTTTTAACCGTTTTTTAAAAAAATTTCCTAATCATTTTTTTCCCTTTAACATCCCCCATATTTTTCCCTATATTTCCCTTATATTTCTAAAAAAATTCCCCACTAAAAAAATTTTTTTATTTTTTTATTAATAATCTTTGTATCTACAATTATTTCAAAAAAATTTTATTTGACATTTTCTCAAAAATATGATATAATAAAAGTACCTTAAAAACCCTAAGGGCTTTAATGTTATGAACTAAAAACTGAAAAAATCAGTTTTTTTGTTATAATAAAAATAATTCAATACCTGACAAATTAAAGGAGGTTTAGAGCCGTGTCAAATGAGGATCTTATCAGACTTATCATTGTTCTATCATCGTTTATGAATAACTAAATAGTCTGATAATCAAATTTCACTCTACATCTGTCGTGACTGTGAATAGCAAAACGATGTTTGAGCGTAAGCGAGTTTCGTTTTTAGTTTCATAAAAATGCTTAGACTAAGCTGGGAGATGCAAGGGGATGGCGACTGTTCCCCTTGCACTTTTTAAAAATAAAATAATATATAAAGAAAAGTTTTTAACTTCTATTCACAAAAAAATAGCCAAAAAAACACTCCTTCACAAAGTCACAAAATCTCCTGTTTTTAAAAAAATTCATTTAACATTTCCATAAAATATGATATAATAAAAATCACCTTAAAAACCCTAAGGGTATTATATATAAATTTTAAAAATGTTGACAAATTAGCTAGTTTTTTCTAGCTTTTTGTTAGAATTAATTTTTATGATCAAAAAAACTCTATCACATTTAATAGGAGGTTCAGAGCCGTGTCAAATGAGGATCTTATCAGACTTATCATTGTTCTATACATCGTTTATAGAATAACTAAATAGTCTGACAAAACCGAATTTCACCTCTACCTCTGCCCTTAGGGGCTTTTTTTATAATTTACCGTCGGAGCATTTTTTTATGTGCTGGCAAAACTGTCTGAGCGTAAGCGAGTTTTTTTGCCAGTACGTAAAAATGTCGTAGACTAACCCGAGGATGCAAGGGGGATGGCGACTGTTCCCCTTGCACTTTTTAAAAAATAAAATAATATATAAAGAAAAGTTTTAACTTCTATTCACAAAAAAATAGCCAAAAAAACACTCCTTCACAAAGTCACAAAATCTCCTGTTTTTAAAAAAATTCATTTAACATTTCCATAAAATATGATATAATAAAATCACCTTAAAACCCTAAGGGTATTAATGTTATAAATTTTTAAAAAAAATGTTGACAAATTAGGCTAGTTTTTTTCTAGCTTTTTTGTTAGAATTAACTTTTTATAATCACAATTTACTGTCGGAGCATTTTTTTATGTGCTGCAAAAACTGTCTGAGCGTAAGCGAGTTTTTGCCAGTACGTCAAAAATGTCGTAGATAAGCTGAGGATACAAGGGGATGGCGACTGTTCCCCCTTGCACTTTCTAAAAATAAAAATAATATATAAAGAATGGTATTAATTTTTATTCACAAAAAAATAATTTAAAATTTTAGAATTAGTAAAACTTTTCTAATCTGGTGATTGATGTAAATTAAATATAAAATCAGAAAAATTTACTTCCAAAAACAACTTATCAAATAAAGTCTTCCTTTTAGGCATCCCCTCAATCTTAATCCCCTTCTTTATCCAATACTTTTTACAAGCAATATCATACAAAGGCTCATCCGCCAAGCTATCCGAATAAAACTTCACAATTTCATATTCAACCCCATTTTCCTTCGCCCATTCATCCAGCTTCTTAACTTTCTCCTCCCCCTTATTATTCTCCCCATCAATTTTTGCAACAAAAGTTTCCCTGCCATCTTTTCCATCATTCACAAAATTAGTCCCAAAAACCTTGTCATACCCAAGCGACAGCAAAAAATTCTCAATCAAAAACAAAGGGCTAGCCGAAGACACAATAACCATCTCGCACTCCTTCTTATTTTTTTCCAATTCCTCCCTTGTCCAAGAATAAATTTTATGCCTCTTAGTCTCCCAAAACCCAGCCACCAGTTCCTCAACCTCTTCCTTAGAATGTCTCTCCAAAAACTCAAAATATCTCTCTTTCAAAAGCCCTCAAGTCAATTATTTTCAGCAAATAAAAAATCAAATCCTTAGAATATTTCATCATAAACAAAATCGACCTAACAGGATACTTTTTTTCAAATAAAACACCGAAAAAAATTAACCCCCGTCTCCCCATCATAAAGCGTTTTTATCAAAATCATAAACAATAATTTTTCTTCTTCCCAACTTCTTCTTTTTCTCATCTAACAAATTCTCCTCCCATTTTTCCAATAACAAATCTGACTATTAAAAAAATTTATTTGACATTTTCATAAAATATGATATAATAAAACTTACCTTAAGAACCCTAAGGGGAACTTAGTTCGTTAATATAAAAATTTACTAGCAAACTAAAGCTAGATTTTTTTCCCTAGTCTTTTTTTGTTATAATATTACGAGTTCTAGTAAAACTCATATTTAGCGAACAGGAGGTAAAGATGTCAAACGAGGATCTTATCAGACTTATCATTGTTCTATCCATCGTTTATAGAATAACTAAATAGTCTGACAAAACCGAATTTCACCTCTACCTCTGCCCTTAGGGGCTTTTTATAACAATACTGTCGGGATTTTTTGTGCTGGCAAAAAACTATCTGAGCGTAAGCGAGTTTTCTTTTGTCAGTACGTAAAAAATGTCGTAGACTAAGCTGAGGATGCAAGGGGGATGGCGACTGTTCCCCTTGCACTTTTTAAAAATAAAATAATATATAAAAAAATGAATTAACTTTTTATTCACAAGATTTTTTTAAATCCAGAAATTTAAAAAAATCCTATTTTTTTGCTGCATAAAAATTCCAATGTTTTTCCCATACAAAACATATTTAACATTCCGTAACTCCCTAATATTCCGAGCATTCAAAGCACACATTATCATCCTGCACTCATTCTTCCAGCTCTCTAAAATTTCAATCACTTTCCCAATTTCATATTTCACAGCCAATTCTAAAATTATCTTTGAAATCCCTACTGCTCTTGCCCCCAAAACTAATGATTTTACAATATCTAACGGATTTCTAACTCCTCCACTTGCAATAATTTCCACTTTATCCACATAATCTTTCAGATTCAAAAGGCAGGAAACCGTAGTCTGCCCCCAATTATCCAAATAATGGAGCCCATTTTCCCGTCTCATATTTTCAATAAATGCAAAGCTGGTTCCCCCACGACCACTAATATCAAAAGTCTTTATTCCAAGTTCAAGCCCCTTTTTCACCGTATTCTCAGTCATCCCAAACCCAACTTCCTTCAAAACAATCGGAACTTCAATATTTCTCGCAAATTCTCTCAAATTATTCTCCCATTCCCTAAAATTCCTGCTTCCTTCCGACATAATAAGTTCCTGCATAAGATTAACATGAACTTGTAAAAACAGCGGATCCAAAGCCTCAACAGCCTTAATCCCAGCCGTATAATCCTTATCAATCCCAATATTTGTAGCAAGTTTCAATCCAGGATTTTCCCTTTTCACAATTTTAAACGAATCATCCCCAACATTTTTCAAAGCCGCACTATAAGATCCAGTTACGAATAACAACCCACATTCACTCGCAACTTTCGCCAGCTTCTGATTAATCTTTTTCGCATTCTCACTCCCCCCCGTAATTGCATTAATAAAAAACGGCACTTCAAATTCACACCCTGCAAACTGAGTTTTCAGCTCAATTTCTTCAAGATTATATTTTGGAATAGAACAATGAATAAGCTCAACCTCATCGAAACTATTATATTCACTCCTATGCTCTAACGCATACCTAATATGCTCATCTTTCCTATTTTTTTCAATTTTTTTCTCCTCTTTTTATTTATTTTAATCATTTATAAAAGTATAAAACCCAGCAAACACTATATTTCTTGTAACTAATTTTCCTGTTTTTCCACTCCTTGACAAGGGATTTTCACCCTTTGTGCTGATATTTAATCTTTATTACTTTTTACTATACATCTATTATTTATTTATAATTTTTTTCAGAATACAGCAACTCAATCCCAAGTTTTTTTCCATTTTTTTCCACAACTATCTTAGTATCCCTTTCATCAAAAGAAAATGCAATCCCGCAATCTCCTCCACCTGCTCCACTGCTTTTTTTGCACAAATATTCAAACCTTGTGTCGCACTTACCAGGCTCTTTTTAATTTCTTGCTATAAATATTTTTCATCTAAATTTTTCAAGCAATTTCCCATTTTCATCAATACATTCTTTAATTGCCAACTTATCCCCCATTTTTTTATAGCTTCTCTAAGTTTTTTTCACAATTTCTTCCACATCTTTCAAAAAGTTTTTCACTTTCACAAATAGAACTTTTTCACAATGTTTATCAAATCCTTTGAAATAGCAGGCTCCTTTGTCCATCCAGCCAAAAAAATTCACAGCTTATTTATTTTCTATCCTCTTTGATTAAGTTCTTTTTCATTAAAAATAAAGTTCAGAAATTTCATAATTCCAATTAGTTTCTAATACATTTTCCAAAGTTTCCTTTTCTATTAATTCTCTAATTCTCTTTCTGTCAAAAGATCTGTAAAAAAATAAGATTTTCATAAGAAATGCAGGCAATATCGCCCATAGAGCCATTATCTCCACGTTTTAGCAAGACATAAGAAGACAATTTAAAAAGCATTTCCTTAGAAACTTCCAAGTTATATAAACTCAAAATGGATTTTATTGTCAAAATTACAACACTCCTGCTTGAGCCAATTCCAAATTTTTTTCCCATCTCTTTCCATTTTTTTCCAGTAATTTCCAGCTCAAAAGGCTTGATTTCCAAATTTTTTTAACTTTAAATATTCACTCATAACAGATATTGTTTCACAAATAAGCAAATAATTTTTATCAAAAATTTTTGCAAAAATATTTTCATTATTAAAAAGCTATCTTTTTCAAGAGTCAATTTATAGTCAAACATATCTGAAAAAAACCGTATATTCATCCGTATCTGAAAAACTTATTCTTGATTTCATAAATATATTTACATTTTTTTATAATCGCACTCTGCCCAGCCGTCAAAATTGAATATTCTCCGGCGATATAGAGCTTTCCACAAGTTTTATTAGTTATTATTTTATTTTTCCAGCATCTCTTTCAATTTTTATAGTTCATAGAAAATTTATCATTTATTTGTAAATTATAGTATCAAAATCATTGTATAAATATGAGAATAATTAAGTTTGCGGATTTTATTCACGCAGGCTGTACTACATAGCCAAGACATTAAAGTTTTTCATTGTTTTACTTTAACTTGATTTTTAAATAAATTAAGATTTTTCACCTTGAATTTCCTGGCAGGGGAAAAATCCAATCAGTATACAAACTTTCTATTAATTCATGCCCCTGTTTTTCCTCATAATGTTTGTAGCTCCATTATAATCGGCATGGATGATTTTTCCTTTAATCTTATATGTTCTTCCGTTTCTCCAGCCTGAAAATTCATAATCCTTGTCTCCATAAACTGGCATAAATCATTATTGAGAAAACTTGCCTTTGATGTATAATCTCTTCCTGTTCCATACATTCAATGCCGTTTTCTCACATTTGTATTTTTAATATTTCAACCAGTTTATTGAAAGGGATCATGCAAAAATTCCTATTTTCTAGTTTCGAATGAAGCGTCTATTTCCTGTTTCTGTTCCTTATTCTTCCTATTATAAATTTGTCAATTCCAACTCAATTTGAATTTTATTGCTTTTATTGGCATAATATCCCAGTGAGATTTCTTACCTGCTCATCTCTTTTCTCACAGGTTCTGAATTGCTTTTGATATTCTTATCCTCTTTAGGAAGCAGCGAAGTCATAATCCAATCATCTTGTTGTAGTAATGGTTGAGGCTTCAAGCACATTAGCTGAAATAGAAATTCTCCTGTTGAAATTGTGCTATGAGACATTAATATTTTTCCTCCCACTCTACCGCTGCAACCTTTTGATTTTTCTTTTTCAGGAACTTCCTTTTCGTAAACAGTTTTCCATATACAGAAAACCATTTTTCCATATAACCCTTGAACTTAAAATTGTATCCCTTTATAGAATTTCGATTTTAAATCTTTATTCATTTTTGAAGTCCCAATATATCTATTTTTCAATTTGCTTTCTTAGAAATAACTTGAGGATTATATTCAACTACTGAATATTTTTCTTTCATATCTGGGAATATTTATATTCTTGGTGTATTTTACTTTCCAGTTTTAATTTTAAAAGTTTCCAATATGATTTCCGTCTCTTTTGAATATCAACTATATTCTGTACCATCTTTGAATTCAATTGAATATTTTAATTCTGAAAAATTTACATATAATTCTGTAAAAAGTTGAAGTGAACTGTAGTTTTTCTGATATATAGATGTTAAAATCTTTCAGTAGTTCGATATTCATTGATAAAATCCATAGTATTCTTTCCTGATTTCTTATAGTTGTCTTATTATATAGTTAGCATATTATATATTTCTTTTTGCCTCAATTGTGTGAAGCTTTATCATTTCATAGTCAGGATGTCATGTTTTCACTTAAATCTTCCAGTCCTTTTTATTTTCAATCTTTTTCACCTCTTTCCTATTCTTTAGTCAAGTTCCTTTATTATCTTTTCTGTTTTACGTCTGCTTCTTCTCTGTCCGTAAAATTCTGGCACAGAATGAAGTTATAATTGAAAATCGAAATCCTGTATCAAGTCTTCCTTGTTATTTGAAATATCGTTTATCACTTTCAATTTCTTTTATGTGATTTCATCAAATGTTTCAAGATAATTGAAAACCAAACCTTGTTAATCTGTCCTCATGTTCCACAATAATAAAATCATAATTTTTCTATTTTCTAAAAATTGAATTAAGTTTCTTTCTGTTTATCGTTCAGTCCGGCTTCCTACCTCTTTAACTTCACTTATTATTTTATATCCTGCATCTGGATAATTTTTCAATCTTTCCATCTGTGTTTCAAGATTTGCTCTGTTTTCACTTTGATGAAACTCTGCATATAAAACGGCACGTTTTTCGTTAGAATTCTTCAAACAGATCTAGAAAAGTGATTTTTATAAAAATTGTTTTGGTTTCTCATCTTGAAATCCTTCTAATTTTTCCTAAATGGAAATATCTGTAAACTGTCCTGATGTGAAGCGACAATCTTTTCAGCATATTCGCTTATCCATATTTTCACCTCAGTTAATATTTTCTTTAACTTGCTGTCATAAAAGTCAATATATTTTTATTTTTCACTATTTTGTAAAAAGTTCTAGGATACAATAA